>OKWR01000267.1_pt1 | contig 64290 bp, 42 predicted proteins | sample 1607101 | NCBI WGS metagenome assembly OKWR01 (sample SAMN04414076, study PRJEB24778) | human gut metagenome | material: faecal | host: Homo sapiens
AAAAAATAATTTAGTATATGGCTATAAGAATAGTTGGTGTCGATTTGCCTCAAAATAAGAGAGGTGAAGTTGCGTTGACCTATATCTATGGAATAGGTCGTAGTAGTTCAGCAAAGATTTTAGATAAAGCTGGTGTAGATAAAGACCTGAAGGTGAAAGACTGGACGGACGATCAAGCTGCCAAGATTCGTGAGATCATTGGTGCAGAATTTAAAGTAGAAGGTGATCTTCGCTCGGAAGTACAATTGAACATCAAGCGTTTGATGGATATCGGTTGCTACCGTGGTGTACGTCATCGTATCGGTTTGCCTGTGAGAGGTCAGAGCACTAAGAATAATGCTCGTACTCGTAAGGGTAGAAAGAAAACCGTTGCAAATAAGAAAAAAGCTACTAAATAATAATTGTTGATATGGCAAAAAAAACAGTTGCAGCAAAGAAGAGAAATGTGAAAGTTGACGCTAATGGACAGTTGCATGTTCATTCATCTTTCAACAATATTATTGTTTCTCTCGCAAACAGTGAAGGGCAGATCATTTCTTGGTCATCTGCCGGTAAAATGGGATTTAGAGGTTCTAAAAAGAACACTCCTTATGCAGCGCAAATGGCTGCCCAGGATTGTGCAAAGGTTGCATTTGATCTTGGCCTGAGAAAGGTAAAAGCATATGTGAAAGGTCCGGGTAACGGACGTGAGTCTGCTATTAGAACTATTCATGGTGCAGGTATTGAAGTTACTGAAATCATTGACGTAACTCCGCTTCCACATAATGGTTGTCGTCCTCCGAAAAGACGTAGAGTTTAAGATTTACCTTTAATTAAAAATGATCTTGATTTTGTTATTTGGATTACATTAATTTCTCTCTGTAATCGCGGCTGCAACAAATTGAGTTCATGAATAAACAATTAAATATTTAAAAGAAATGGCTAGATATACTGGACCAAAATCAAGAATAGCCCGTAAATTCGGTGAAGGTATCTTCGGAGCAGATAAAGTATTATCAAAGAAGAACTATCCTCCCGGACAACACGGTAATTCCAGAAAAAGAAAAACCTCTGAGTATGGTGTTCAACTTCGTGAGAAACAGAAAGCCAAATACACCTATGGAGTTTTAGAAAAACAATTCCGCAACCTGTTTGAAAAGGCAGAAACTGCTAAGGGTATTACCGGTGAAATTCTGCTTCAGTTGCTCGAAGGTCGTCTTGATAACATTGTATTCCGTTTAGGTATTGCTCCTACTCGTGCAGCTGCTCGTCAGTTGGTGGGTCACAAGCATATCACTGTGGATGGTGAAGTGGTAAATATCCCTTCATTTGCAGTAAAACCGGGTCAGGTAATTGGTGTTCGTGAAAGATCTAAATCTTTGGAAGTAATTGCTAATTCATTGGCTGGCTTTAACCACAGCAAATATCCTTGGTTGGAATGGGATGATAACTCTAAGGTTGGCAAACTGTTGCATGTACCTGAAAGAGCAGACATTCCTGAAAACATTAAAGAGCATTTGATCGTAGAATTGTATTCTAAATAATAATTAATTTCATGGCGATATTAGCATTTCAAAAACCTGATAAAGTATTAATGTTGGAAGCGGACTCTCGATTCGGTAAATTCGAATTTCGTCCGTTGGAGCCCGGTTTCGGTATTACCGTAGGTAATGCATTGCGCCGCATCCTGCTTTCGTCATTAGAGGGTTTTGCTATCACTACTATCAAAATAGATGGTGTTGAGCATGAGTTCTCTAGCGTACCGGGAGTTAAAGAGGATGTTACTAACATTATCTTGAATCTGAAACAGGTGAGATTCAAGCAAGTAGTTGAAGAATTCGAAAGTGAGAAAGTAAGTATTACAATCGAAAATTCTAGTGAATTTAAAGCAGGTGACATAGGTAAGTATTTGACTGGATTTGAAGTGTTAAATCCTGAATTAGTTATTTGTCATTTAGATTCTAAAGCAACTATGCAAATCGATATTACGATTAACAAAGGTCGTGGATATGTTCCGGCTGATGAAAACCGCGAATATTGCACGGATGTTAACGTAATTCCTATCGATTCCATTTATACACCGATACGTAATGTGAAGTATCAGATTGAACCGTTCCGTGTTGAACAAAAGACGGACTACGACAAATTGGTACTTGAGATTACTACCGACGGTTCTATTCATCCGAAGGAAGCGCTGAAAGAAGCTGCAAAGATTCTGATTTATCACTTCATGCTCTTCTCTGATGAGAAGATTACATTGGAAAGCAATGATGTGGATGGTAATGAAGAATTTGATGAAGAAGTATTGCACATGCGTCAATTGCTGAAAACCAAACTTGTTGATATGGACTTATCGGTTCGTGCCCTTAACTGCTTGAAGGCTGCCGATGTAGAAACATTAGGCGATTTGGTACAATTCAACAAGACGGATTTGCTGAAATTCAGAAACTTCGGAAAGAAATCGCTTACCGAGCTTGATGATTTGCTGGAAAGTCTGAATCTGTCGTTTGGAACTGATATTTCTAAATATAAATTAGATAAAGAATAAAAAATGAGACATAATAAGAAATTCAACCATTTGGGTCGTACTGCCTCTCATAGAAACGCTATGTTGGCTAATATGGCGTGTTCTTTGATTAAGCACAAAAGAATCACTACGACCGTTGCAAAGGCTAAAGCTCTGAAGAAGTTTGTTGAGCCTTTGATCACGAAGTCAAAGGATGATACGACTAACTCTCGTCGTGTTGTATTCAGCAATCTGCAAGACAAGCAAGTTGTAACGGAACTGTTCAAGGAAATCTCTGTGAAGATTGCTGACCGTCCGGGTGGTTATACTCGTATCATCAAGACAGGACACCGTCTGGGTGACAACGCTGAAATGTGCTTTATTGAACTCGTTGACTACAACGAAAACATGGCTAAGGAAAAAGTTGCTAAGAAAGCTACTCGTACCCGCCGTTCTAAGAAAGCTGCTACTGAAGCTGCTACTCCGGCAGAAGCTCCAGTTACTGAAGCTCCGGCAGTTGAAGAGGCAAAAGCAGAAGAAGCTAAAGCTGAATAAATCGACTATTCTTTTCAATATAAAAGCCGTCTCTTGTGAAAGGGGCGGCTTTTTTGTTACTCTGCATTCGGATATTTTGGGAAGAAAGAAGATATATCTTTCCTAAACATTCATTAAAAGGTTCTACTATTAAACAATTAAATGAAACAAACTGTTATCTTTGCAGATAGATATGGCAAAGTTCCTAAAAGTGATATTATTTCTGATCCTTGCAGCTGCCTTTTGTGGAAGTGTGAGTGATGCATTTACCGTACAGACGGTAGATGAAATAACTATTGCTGCTCAGACTGGTTTCGGAGAAGAAGGGAATGCACAGCGAAATGATGTTTGGCAAGGAAGTTATATTCCGGCTCCGCAATTGCCATACTTGTCAGATGCAGAACTTGCAAGTTCTGCTGGAACTACTCAGTTGCTCTCGTTTTCACGTGCGCAGCGCTTGTATACAACAGAATATATCCTTTCATTAAAAGACATGATGGAGCGGCTGGCTCATCGTGACGGTGCATTATCCCAGCATCGTTCGAAGTTGTTTGATACCAGCACCTCTTATCGTTGCCATCCTGCGTGTGAATATTATGTATTTACGCTCAGGCGAATTATCATTTAGATGTTTGAATGAATTCAGATTTTTTGCCTCATGTGGTGATAGACTGTACGAGGTGAGTATTGGTATGTTTTATCAGTTAAACTTTTATTCATTTTAAACTATTTAAATTATGGCAACTCAAGCAATTGACGCAACTATTTTTGCGTCTGCACACCCCGATATCGCAAAACGCACAAGTGTCTCCGGACTTATCTTTTCAGTGGCAATGCTGCTGTTAGGTGTTCTTGTATTTGCATCAACTTTTGAAGTAACTGACCGCTCATCTACGCTTAGTATGCTGTTGATGGTGTTAGGTACGGCATTTTTCCTTTTAGGAATCTTCCGTTTGTTCTGGAAATCTAAAGAAGTGGTATATGTTCCGACAGGAAGTATTACTAAGGAACGAAGTGTATTCTTCGATTTGAAACACATGGGCAAGTTGAAAGAGATGATTGAAAAAGGCCAGCTTTCTACAGAGGAAGGTGTAAAAAGTGAAGGAAGCGGTAATGTACGTTTGGATGTTATACTTTCTCAAGATAATAAATTTGCAGCCGTTCAGCTGTTTCAGTTTGTGCCTTATACATATACTCCGGTAACCTCTGTACATTATTATACAGGGAATGACGCAGCAACCATATCGGCTTTCTTGGCGAAGTGTAAAGTGAACTAACCCTCAGGGTTTCTGGACTTAGCTTTAAAGTTATGGGGATCAGTCGGTAACGGCTATCCCCATTTTTTTCATCAGGAAACAGGCATTCATATTCTGAGCTACTCCTTCGCGCAGACGATAAGAAAAAGTCAGTTCATTACCTGTGATGTCGGCTTCGAATCGGTAATTGCGGATGTTATCAGGATAAATGTCGGCAAGCGTGCCGAGCATCAGGTCGTGAGTGGCGATGATGCCATTTGCCTGTAAAGTCATGAATTGTTTGATAAGGGCGAGCGAGCCTTTCTGCTTATCCATGGAGTTGGTTCCTTTTAGAATCTCATCAAGGATGATGAAAAACTCTTCACCGGCTTGCAGTTTGTCGATGATAAGTTTCAGACGTTTCAGTTCTGCAAAGAAATAGGATTCGTTATCATTCAGGGAGTCGCTGGTGCGCAGACTGGTGATGAGCTGAACTGGATACAGTTCCATACTCCGGGCGCAAACGGGGGTGCCGATGCAAGCCAGCAAATAGTTGATGCCTACCGTACGAAGATACGTACTTTTGCCTGCCATATTTGCTCCGGTGATAATAATGAAGAAAGGACGTTTTTCTATATCAATGTCATTGCGTACACATTTGTCGCGGTTCATCAGTGGATGTCCCATAGATGCGGCGCGGAGACTGAAAGACCGGGTGGTAATAATAGGGTAGGAGTAATCCGGATGATTATAGGCGAATGTGGCTAGTGAACACAGAGCATCCATGTGAGCGATAGCTGTCAGCCAGCGTGGCAGTTCAGAAGCATATTGCTCTTTCCATCCTTCAATCTGTATGATTTTGCGGATTTCCCAGAAGAATAATCCGTTGAGGGTGGCATATATGTAGGCGTTGTTTCGCTGATCGAGTTCGTTCATAAGCTTGCTTAGACGCTGGATGGAGTGGGAAGCCGTTTGTTTTTCATCACCGATCCACTCTCTCACTTCCTTCAATATCGGACTTTTCATGGGTTGGTTCTCTATAAGTCGGAGCAGATTGGCATACGTTGCTAATATCTGTAGCTTCTTTCCGTAGACAGCTTGCATTTTAGTGATTTTACTAGTGAAACAAAAGCTGGCAAAAACAAAGCATAACCATAGAATACCGAAAACAGTGAGCGGAATAATGCCTGCAATAGCCAATGCTATACATAAGATATTTATTCCACCCGCCAATAGCGGTAGCATGCGAAAGAAAACATTCTTCCGGAAGACACTGGGACTCTTAGCCCATGCCTTTAATTCATCTTCATCAGCAGCTTTTCCTTTATAGAGCAGTCCCAGAATACGGAATTCTTGTCGAAAGTTCAATTCCGATGTCAGTTCGCGAATGGCTTCCTGTCGGGATTCTATCTCTTTCTTATTTACCAGATGCGTGCCCAGCCAATTGGCTAACAAGCTTTTTCCAAGTTGCGTACAGGTACGGTTTATATACTGAAAAAGAGAATGTGGACCAAACACATCCAGGTCATAACTGTACAGGTGTGCCGGATCGATAAATTCTGCTCCGTCTTCAAAAGAAGATGTGTCATAGTTCAGCGCCGAAAGTTCTTGCTCATTGATTGCTATCTTTTTTTCCAGATAATCTTTCCGGTGAAACAGCCGGTTGTGATACTTTATCAATAGGATAAAAGGCAGAAGTGTAACGGCAATGATTCCCGTTAATACTATCCAGCCTGATGACCAGAAATATATAATTCCCGCAATTCCTGCAACAAATAACAATAATCGCAGTGAGCCTATGCGGTAAATCTTGTTTTGTACTTTATTTAATTCCGAACGTCCTTCTTCAGCGATGCGCTGATAAGTGGCGGTTATTTCATTGATTGTGTTCATTCTATTGTTTCTTTGCCGCAAAGGTAAAATAAGCCTGCTTTATAACCAAATGCTTCATCTGCTTTCTCTTGCTCTAATGAAGAACTTAGCATCCATATTTATGTTTCCTTTAAGAGAAGCGTTTGTTTCTCAGTGTGAAACTGTCTGTTTCTCGGTGTGAAACTGCTTGTTTCAAAGCATGAAACAGACAGTTTCAAGGCATGAAACTTGCAGTTCCAAGTGATGAAACTATTCTTATCCATCGAGGTCGTAAGTTTTCGCCTTAGATATCCCTTTGATGAGTATTGCTTATTTTTCCAGTTACTCGCAGCTTTGAAGCGTATTATGCAGTATAGAGATAAGCCCAAGTATAAATATGCATGAACATAAATCTGCCAAAATTGCATTTTTCTTTTCAATAATTTGCTCTTCTTGGATAAATAATGTAACTTTCGCTCAGATAAGACTGTTTTAGAAAGAAAAGCTTGGGGTATGAAAAGGTGGTGGTTATTAGGTATATTCGGATTATTGGTTGCTTTGCATGGGAGCGCTCAGCAAGTGATATATGCCAATTTGAAGGAACTGGTGGAAGATCGTGGCGACACACTCTCCACATTGAAGATAGAGAAGCGCTCCAAGAATCAGATTTTACTGATGGGAGGTGCTGACTATCGCGTCTCGGTGGATGATAATCCCGGTCTCTGCCGATATTTAAAATCCCGTTGTTATGCGGTGAGGGCTGACTCGGCGTTATACGTCAACTGTAAGAAAGTACGTTATAAACGTTTCCGTTTTGGCGGTTGGTATGCTCCTGCCACTTGGATACAGGGGAAAATCTATTTCTACGCACAGCCTGTAGGCTCTGTGGCGGCAAGTACCACACAGCCTGCCGATGCTACGAAACTGGGTGGAGATGTAGGTACAGCCATTGCCGCTTCGGGGTTGGTAAATGCGCGGGTTTATTATGAACTGAATCCGGAAACGGGTAAAGTAGAGTTCGTAGGAAAAGACAAAATGCTACAGTTGCTGAAAAATGAGCCGGAACTTCTGAATGCCTTCTTACAGGAAAGCAATGAAAGCGCAGAAGTTACAGGTAAATACTTGCTACGCTTAAAATGACTAAATGATAAATAAATCCCGGTATCACTTGTTGATATCGGGATTTATTTCTATATTGCGGCATATTACGGAAGTAAACCGATGACATTTTGTAACCTTTCATCCTACATGTTATGGAAATAACCTTAAGTAACACATTGCCCCCTTATCCCACTTTCGTAGAGGATATCCGGAGGGCTCCCGACCGTGGCTTCACACTTTCGCCCGCACAAACTGCCACGGCGTTAAAGAACGCATTGCGTTATATCCCCAAAGAATTACACGAGACCCTTGCTCCGGAGTTTATGGAAGAACTTCGTACCCGCGGGCGTATCTATGGCTACCGATATCGTCCGCAAGGCGACCTCAAAGCGAAACCTATCGATGCCTACAAAGGAAATTGCATTGAAGGCAAGGCTTTCCAGGTGATGATTGACAATAATCTCTGCTTCGACATTGCCCTCTATCCTTATGAACTCGTCACTTATGGCGAAACGGGACAAGTCTGTCAAAACTGGATGCAGTATCGTCTCATTAAGCAATATCTTGAAGTGCTGACTCAAGATCAGACACTTGTTATTGAAAGTGGACATCCGCTGGGATTATTCCGTTCTAAACCCGATGCACCACGCGTGATTATTACGAATGCCATGATGGTAGGTCTTTACGACAATCAGAAGGATTGGCACGTGGCCATGCAGATGGGAGTTGCCAACTACGGGCAGATGACTGCCGGAGGCTGGATGTACATTGGTCCTCAAGGTATTGTGCATGGTACTTTCAATACTCTGCTGAATGCCGGACGCATGAAACTCGGTATCCCTCAGAACGGTGATCTGCGAGGACACCTGTTTATATCTTCCGGTTTGGGTGGTATGAGCGGTGCTCAGCCTAAGGCCGCAGAGATGTCGGGTGCTGCTTCCATTATAGCCGAGGTGGATATGTCACGCATTGGAACCCGGCATCGGCAAGGTTGGGTAGGGCACGTCACGGACTCTATTCCTGAAGCATTCTTGCTGGCGAATGAGGCGATGGACTGCAAGAAACCGGTTTCTATCGCTTATCATGGGAACATCGTTGACCTGCTGGAGTATGCTGTAGACCAAAATATACATATAGATCTGCTTTCTGACCAGACTTCCTGTCATGCCGTTTACGAAGGTGGATATTGCCCGGTAGGAATTACTTTCGCCGAACGTACAAGTCTGTTGCACGAAAACCCGCAGAAATTCTGTGGACTGGTGAATGAATCTCTGGCACGCCATTTCCGGGCTATAAAGGCTCTTGTAGGGCGGGGCACCTACTTCTTCGATTATGGAAACTCTTTTATGAAAGCCGTTTATGATGCCGGAGTTCGTGAGATTGCTAAAGAAGAAGATGACAAGAATGGGTTCATATTCCCCAGTTATGTAGAAGATATTATGGGACCGGAACTTTTTGATTACGGCTACGGACCCTTCCGCTGGGTATGCCTCAGTGGTAAACATGAAGATTTGATAAAGACCGATCATGCAGCGATGGAATGTATTGATCCGAATCGTCGCGGTCAGGATCTGGATAACTACAATTGGATACGCGACGCGGAAAAGAATAATCTTGTGGTAGGTACACAGGCGCGTATTCTTTATCAGGATGCGGCAGGACGTATGAAGATAGCGTTGAAGTTCAACGAAATGGTACGCAATGGTGAAGTGGGACCTATTATGCTGGGACGCGATCATCACGATGTGAGCGGTACGGACTCTCCTTTCCGCGAAACTTCTAATATAAAAGATGGAAGCAATGTCATGGCGGATATGGCCGTGCAATGCTTTGCCGGAAACTGTGCCCGGGGAATGAGCCTCGTAGCGCTGCACAATGGTGGTGGCGTGGGTATCGGAAAAGCCATAAATGGCGGCTTCGGTATGGTATGCGATGGTAGTGAGCGGGTGGATGAGATACTTCGTTCAGCTATGTTGTGGGACGTGATGGGCGGTGTGGCCCGACGTTCGTGGGCACGCAATGGGCATGCTATGGAGACGAGTGAAGAGTTTAACCGGACACATGCCGACGGTTATCATATCACGATGCCATACGTGGCTGATGACGAATTAGTAAATAAATATATATCATAAATAATGAATTATGAATAGAATCATCGAATGTGTCCCCAATTTCAGCGAGGGACGTGACTTGCAGAAAATAGATCAAATCATATCTCCCTTTCGTGGCAAACAAGGTGTAAAACTCCTGGATTACAGCAACGACGAAGACCACAACCGTCTGGTAGTAACCGTAGTGGGCGAACCGGAACCCCTTCGTGATGCCGTTCTCGAAGCTATCGGTATTGCTGTAAAACTCATCGACCTTAATCACCATACCGGGCAACATCCCCGTATGGGTGCCGTAGATGTAGTTCCTTTCATCCCCATTAAGAATGTGACGATGGAAGAAGCTATCGCCCTTTCCAAAGAAGTAGGTGCAGAGGTGGGCAAACGCTATAATCTTCCTGTCTTTCTCTATGAGAAATCCGCATCCGCTCCGCATCGCGAAAATCTTGCCGCCGTGCGTAAAGGCGAGTTCGAAGGTATGGCAGAAAAGATAAAGCTGCCCGAATGGCGGCCCGACTTTGGTCCTGCCGAACGCCATGCCACTGCCGGAACCGTTGCTATCGGTGCCCGTATGCCGTTGGTAGCCTACAATATCAACCTGAATACACCTAATCTGGATATTGCACATGACATTGCCAAGAAGATCCGTTTCATTGGCGGTGGTCTGCGCTATTGCAAAGCAATGGGAGTAGAGTTGAAAGACCGGGGCATTACTCAGGTCTCCATCAATATGACAGACTATACCCGTACCGCCCTTTACCGCGCTTTTGAACTGACCCGTGTGGAAGCACGTCGTTATGGAGTCAGCATCGTGGGAAGTGAGATTATCGGCCTTGTTCCGATGGAGGCACTCATTGATACAGCTTCTTATTATCTTGGTTTAGAGAATTTCTCTATGCAACAAGTGCTTGAGGCGAGGATTATGGAAGAATAATGAGATAGTAATAGAATGATGAAAGAACGCAAATTACGCAAATTACACAAATAAAGTTTTTAAATATGACCGAGAACCTGATAATTTTTAATGCTCGCGTTGTAACGCCCATCGGTTTTTCCGCCCGTTGCGGCAGAGAGATGGGTGAACTATGCATCATTGATAATGCTACAATAGAAGTAACCGATGGTATCATTTCCTATGTCGGCCCTTCCCGAGGCGAGATGCGTGACGGATATTATCAACGCTACTGGCACTACAATGCCCGTGGCAAATGCCTGTTACCCGGCTTCGTCGATTCGCATACCCACTTGGTTTTTGGTGGCGAACGTGCCGAAGAATTCTCTTGGCGACTGAAAGGAGAAAGCTATATGTCTATCATGGAGCGTGGCGGTGGCATTGTAAGTACCGTAAAAGCCACCCGCGAATGCAGTTTTATTCAACTCCGCTCCAAAGCCGAAGGTTTTTTGAAGCAAATGAGTAATATGGGCGTCACTACCGTAGAAGGTAAAAGCGGCTACGGACTGGATAAGGAAACGGAACTTCTGCAACTCAAAGTCATGCGTAGCCTGGATAATGACGAACATAAGCGGGTAGATATTGTATCCACTTTTCTGGGCGCACATGCCGTACCCGAGGAGTATAAGGGAGGTACGGACGAATATCTTGATTTCATTATCAGTGACGTTCTGCCTTGCGTTGCCAAGAACGAACTGGCGGAGTTTTGTGATGTCTTCTGCGAACAAGGCGTTTTCTCCATCGAGCAATCCCGCCGTCTGTTGCAAGCCGCTAAGGAATATGGTCTGGGCTTGAAACTCCATGCCGATGAAATTGTTCCGCTGGGTGGTGCCGAACTGGCTGCCGAGCTTTCTGCTGTTTCCGCAGATCATCTGCTGCATGCATCCGATACGGGTATCCGTGCCATGCGGGATGCCGGAACCGTTGCAACCTTGCTTCCTCTTACCGCTTTTGCCTTGAAAGAATCTTATGCACGTGGTCGCGAAATGATTGATTCCGGTTGTGCCGTAGCCCTTGCCACGGATCTCAACCCGGGTAGCTGTTTCTCCGGTTCCATTCCGTTGACTTTTGCACTGGCGTGCATCTATATGCATCTTACTATTGAAGAAGCTATCACTGCGCTTACCCTGAACGGGGCTGCTGCCTTGAACCGGGCGGACCGTATCGGTAGCATCGAAGTAGGCAAGAAGGGAGATTTTGTAGTGCTGAATTCCGATAATTACCATTTCCTGCCTTATTATGTCGGCATGAATTGTGTCAATACTACCATTAAAGAAGGAGTGATTTATCCTGTATTGTAAAACCTTTAAAGAAAAATACCATGTTAGTTGATTTAACAGTAAAAGAGTTCTTGAATAAAGTGGCGGGCAGTGATCCCGTCCCCGGTGGCGGAAGCATTGCCGCCTTGAACGGTGCCATAGCTTCGGCACTTGCCGCTATGGTTGCTAACCTCACCATCGGCAAGAAGAATTACGAAGAACACGAGGAACTTATGAACCATATTGCCTCTCTCTCGGTGAAAGAGAAAGATGTATTCATTGCCGATATAGACCGTGACTCGGAAGCTTACGATGCCGTGTTTGCATGTTTCAAAATGCCCAAAGTTACCGATGAAGAAAAAGCTGCCCGCAGCGCTGCTATTCAGGAAGCTACTAAGTATGCCGCCTTAGTTCCCATGCAAGTGGCTCGTAATGCCTGCGAACTGATGTCGGTGATTGCCGACGTTGCCCGTTTGGGAAACCGTAATGCAGTGACTGATGCTTGTGTGGCCATGATGTCCGCCCGTACTGCTGTGCTGGGTGCCTTGCTGAATGTCCGCATTAACCTGGGTTCCATCAAAGATAAAACCTTTGCAGGCGAGCTTCAGGCAGAAGCCGACAAGCTGGAACGTCTGGCCTGCGACCGTGAAAAAGAAGTATTGGATGTTGTTAACCAAGAATTACGAGTATGAAAAACGTCTATCATGTAGGGTCCGGTGAACTCACATTCGACATCATCGAACGAATTATCAACGAGAATCTGAAACTGGAACTGGCTCCCGAAGCCAAAGAACGGATACAGAAATGCCGCGACTACCTCGATCATAAGATAGCCGAGTCCGAAGAACCTTTGTACGGCATCACCACAGGTTTCGGTTCCTTGTGCAGCAAAAATATATCTCCCGACGAACTGGGTACCTTACAGGAAAACCTGATAAAGAGTCATGCTTGCAGCGTCGGTGAAGAAATACGTCCTGTCATCGTCAAGCTAATGATGTTGCTCAAAGCCCATGCCCTTTCTCTGGGGCATAGCGGTGTGCAAGTCATCACCGTACAGCGCATCCTCGATTTCTTCAACAACGATGTGATGCCCATTGTTTACGACCGCGGTTCACTCGGTGCATCCGGTGATCTGGCTCCCCTTGCCAATCTCTTCCTGCCGCTTATCGGTGTGGGGGATGTTTATTATAAAGGTAAGAAGCGCGAAGCTATCAGCGTCCTCGATGAGTTCGGTTGGGAACCGGTGAAACTTATGAGTAAAGAAGGTCTTGCCCTGCTCAACGGTACGCAGTTCATGAGTGCCAATGGTGTGTTTGCCATTCTGAAAGCCTTCCGTCTCTCCAAGAAGGCCGACCTTATTGCCGCTCTCTCCCTCGAAGCTTTCGATGGGCGTATCGATCCTTTTATGGATTGTATCCAGCAAATCCGTCCGCACCGGGGACAAATCGAGACAGGTGATAATTTCCGTAAACTCCTGGAAGGCAGTGAAATCATTGCTCAACACAAAGCCCATGTACAAGATCCGTATTCTTTCCGTTGCATTCCCCAAGTACATGGCGCAACGAAAGATGCCATCCGTTATGTCTCTTCCGTTCTGCTGACCGAAATCAATTCCGTAACGGATAATCCCACTATCTTCCCTGATGAAGACCGCATTATTTCCGGCGGAAACTTCCATGGGCAGCCGCTTGCCATCTCTTACGACTTTCTTGGTATCGCCCTTGCCGAATTGGGCAATATTTCCGAGCGGCGGGTGGCACAGCTCATCATGGGACTGCGCGGTCTGCCTGAATTTCTGGTAGCCAATCCCGGTTTGAACTCCGGCTTTATGATACCGCAATACGCCGCTGCCTCCATGGTCAGCCAGAATAAAATGTATTGCTATGCTGCCAGCAGTGATTCCATCGTTTCTTCCAACGGTCAGGAAGATCATGTCAGCATGGGGGCTAATGCAGCTACCAAATTGTATCGTATTATGGACAATCTGGAACACATTCTCTCTATCGAACTGATGAATGCAGCACAGGGTATCGAATTTCGTCGCCCATTAAAGACCTCTCCCGCTTTGGAACGCTTCCTGAACGAATATCGCAAAGAAGTCCCTTTTATTAAAGACGACATTGTCATGTATAAGGAAATCCATAAGACAGTGGCGTTTCTGAACCGGACGAAGTTCGATTATTGATATTCTTCCCAATAAACCTGCCGGAAGCATAATAAATATTAATATAGTTAATCTTTCAAAGGAAACTCAATTAGAGAATTGAGTTTTCTTTCTATATTTGCCCAGTTTTATTCCGAAAGTGGACATTCTTCTACTTGAAATCTGAAAATTAAAGAGAAAATAGAAATGAAAACGGGCGACAATGTGAAAGAACACCCTCAAAGATTAGAGTTGCGGGAGCGTATCATCGATACTGCTCTTGAATCTTTTGCTACCCATGGTATCAAGAGCATTACGATGGATGACATTGCTGCGGCATTGGGCATCTCCAAACGTACTTTATATGAGGTGTTCCCTGACAAAGAAACTTTACTTATGGAGTGCCTTCTGAAGGCTCAGCGTGAGGGAGACGCTTACGTAAAAGACGTCTATGAAAAGGCTTCGAATGTATTGGAAGTTTTGTTAAAACTCTACCAGCGGAGTATTGAGAAGTTTCACAATACTAATAAAAAGTTTTTTGAAGACATCAAGAAATATCCTAAAGTCTATGCAGAATTGATGAAGCGTCGCAACCGCGATTCCGAGGAAACGATTGCTTTCTTTAAACTGGGTATACAACAAGGGTACTTCCGCGATGACGTCAACTTTACGATTGTAAACCTGTTGGTACGCGAACAGCTCGACTTGCTGATGAACACGGATCTTTGCAAAGAGCACTCTTTCCTGGAAGTATATGAATCTATCATGTTCACCTATCTCCGGGGAATATCAACAGAAAAAGGCGCTCGCAAACTGGAAGAATTTATCCAGGAATACCGTAAGAGCCGGCAGTCCAATACGGAATAAAAGAATAATCCTAATAAATATACAGATTGATTTTTATGGACAGACAACTATTTTTGGCAAGCAAGAAAATGATGTTGACTGTGGTCCTTTTATTGGCTATAGGCCGTATACAGGCGCAGGAAACAAAAGAAACCCTAACCTTGACCCTCGACAAAGCACTGGAAATCGCACTTAGTGATAATCCTACGATAAAGGTTGCCGAAGAGGAAATAGCCCTGAAAAAAGTGGCTAACAAGGAGACCTGGCAGAGTTTGTTGCCGGAGGCCAGTATTGGTGGAACATGGAACCATACAATTACGGCGGCTCAAATGAATCTCGGAGGCCAGTCTTTCAAAATGGGTCAGGACGATTCAAATACAGTAAGCGGAACTTTGAATATCAGCTTACCGTTATTTGCCCCTTCGGTCTACAAAGCAATGTCTATGACGAAAACTGACATAGAATTGGCAGTAGAAAAATCACGTGCTTCTAAGCAGGATCTTGTGAATCAGGTTACGAAAGCGTATTACCAGTTGATGCTGGCACAAGATTCTTATGAAGTTTTGCAGAAGAGTTATAAATTGGCGGAAGACAATTATAACGTGGTTAATGCAAAATACCAGCAGGGAGCTGTCAGCGAATTCGATAAGATTAGTGCTGAAGTACAGATGCGTAGTGTGAAGCCGAATGTCATTTCAGCGGGAAACGCCGTTACCTTATCCAAACTTCAGCTGAAAGTGCTGATGGGAATAACGGAAGATTTTGATCTCAGGATTGCCGATAATTTGGCGAATTATGAGACCGGTCTGTTTGCTAACCAGTTGAATGAGCTGAATGAGGGCTTGGTGAACAATACTACAATGAAGCAATTCGACTTGAACATGAAGATGCTCAATCAGAGTCTGAAATCCTTGAAGACAAACTTCATGCCGACATTGGGGATGAACTATTCTTATCAATACCAGTCATTGTATAATAATAACTGGAATGTGTTCGACTATAATTGGGGCGGAAGTTCTGCTTTGGTGTTTACCCTGAACATCCCTCTTTATAAAGCCAGTAACTTTACGAAACTGAAAACCGCACGAATTCAGATCAACCAGTTAAAGGAAAACCGCACAGATACGGAGCGTAAACTGAACATGCAGATTACCAGCTACCAGAATAACATGGCAGCAAGTTCCGAGCAGGTGGTAAGTAATAAGGAGAACGTAATGCAGGCTCAAAAGGCAGTGGAAATAGCCGGTAAACGCTACGAAGTGGGTAAAGGTACAGTGCTGGAACTGAACAGTTCTCAAGTATCATTAACTCAGGCTGAATTAACTTACAACCAATCTATTTACGACTATCTGGTGTCTAAGGCTGACCTTGACCAGGTTTTGGGTCGCGACTATTCAATTAATAAGTAAAAAAAGAAAAATCACAACGATATGAAAAAAAGTGTTCAATTGATCGCCCTGATGGCCGTTGCTCTGCTGAGCTCATGCGGCGGAGAGAAAGACAAGGCTGCAACTGAAAAGGTAGAGGAAAAACCGAGAGTAAAACTGGCTTCTGTAACGGCACGTCCTGTAGATCAGATCCAGGAATATACCGCTACTGTTCAGGCAGAAGTGAAAAATAATATTGCTCCTTCTTCTCCGGTACGTATCGATCAGATATTTGTGGAAGTAGGTGACCGTGTCTCAAAAGGTCAGAAATTGGTACAGATGGATGCTGCCAATCTGAAGCAAGCTAAGTTCCGTTTGGAGAATCAGGAAATTGAGTTCAAGCGTACTGACGAATTATATAAGGTAGGCGGTACTTCCAAATCCGAGTGGGATGCAGCCAAGATGGCATTGGACGTACAGAAGACTACGTATAAGAATCTGTTGGAAAATACTGCGTTGCTCAGTCCCATCAATGGGGTGGTAACGGCTCGTAATTACGATAATGGCGATATGTATAGTGGAGGAGAACCCGTGCTGGTAGTGGAGCAGATTACTCCGGTGAAACTGATGATCAACGTTTCCGAAGGTTACTTTGCGAAAGTGAAAAAGGGCTCTCCCGTAGCTGTTAAAGTAGATGTGTATGGCGACGAAGAGTTTGAAGGAACGATAAATCTGGTTTATCCAACCATTGATGCAAACACTCGTACCTTCCCTGTTGAAGTGCGCCTGACTAATCGTGACCAGAAAGTCCGTCCGGGTATGTTTGCCCGTGTAACGCTGAACTTCGGAACACAGGATCACGTTGTTGTGCCCGATTTGGCTATCGTAAAACGTGCCGGTTCCGGTGACCGCTATGTATATGTGTATAAGGACGGGAAAGTTTCTTATAACAAAGTGGAACTGGGACGCCGTATGGATACGGAATATGAGTTGATTTCCGGTGTGGATAACAATTCGCAGGTAGTCGTTGCAGGACAGTCAAAGCTGGCTGATGGCGTAGAAGTAGAAGTCGAGAAATAATGATTAACGATTAGCGATTAGTGACTGCTTCTTGTGTCATAATGCTGCAGGGAGCTCATCACTCATCACTTATCACTAAACACTAATAACATGAGTTTATACGAAGGAGCGGTTAAAAAACCGATTATGACCTCGCTCTGCTTTTTGGCAGTAGCGATATTTGGTCTGTTCTCTTTGTCAAAATTGCCGGTGGATCTTTATCCGGATATTGAGACCAACACCATCATGGTGATGACTTCCTACGCAGGAGCCAGTGCGTCGGATATTGAGAACAACGTGACCCGTCCGTTAGAGAATACGCTGAACTCTGTCAGCAACCTGAAACATATTACTTCCAGATCTTCAGAGAATATCTCTGTGATAACGTTGGAGTTTGAATATGGATATGATATAGACGTGTTGACGAATGACGTGCGTGATAAACTGGATATGGTAAGCTCTCAGCTTCCCGATGAAGTGGAGACGCCTATTATCTTTAAGTTCAGTACGGACATGATTCCTATCCTGCTGCTTTCCGTTCAGGCGGAAGAGAGTCAGCCGGCACTTTATAAAATCTTGGACGATAACATCGTAAATCCGCTGGCGCGTGTGCCGGGTGTGGGTACGGTGTCTATCTCCGGTGCACCCAAACGTGAGGTAAATGTTTATTGTGACCCTAACAAGCTGGATGCCTATAACCTTTCAGTGGAAACTATCAGTTCTATCATCAGTGCTGAAAACCGCAACACGCCGGGTGGTACATTCGATGTGGGAAACAATACCTATTCACTCCGTGTAGAGGGAGAGTTCAAGGACCCCAAAGAGATGGAGAATATCGTAGTAGGCACACACAACGGAGCTTCTGTTTATTTGCGTGATGTGGCAACAGTAGTAGACTCGGTGGAAGAACGTGCACAGAAGACGTATAGTAATGGTGTGCAAGGTGCTATGATTGTAGTACAGAAGCAATCCGGCGCCAACTCTGTGGCTATTTCGCAGAAGGTTATCGATATGCTGCCGCAGTTGCAGAAGTCGTTGCCGAGTGACGTGAAGCTGGGTATCATTGTCAATACTTCCGATAACATTCTGAATACCATTGACAGTTTGGAAGAGACTATCATGTACGCTATGTTGTTTGTAATCCTGGTAGTGTTTGTGTTCTTGGGACGTTGGCGTGCTACGGTTATTATCTGCATCACTATCCCGATGTCATTGGTAGCTTCATTCATCTATTTGGGTATTATAGACGGCGGTTCGCTGAACATCATCTCGCTCTCTTGTCTCTCCATTGCTATCGGTAATGTGGTGGACGACGCCATTGTGGTACTTGAGAATGTCACAACCCATATCGAGCGCGGCTCCGAACCGAAGCAGGCAGCGGTTCATGCTACGAATGAGGTGGCGATCTCCGTTATAGCTTCGACGCTGACCATGATTGCGGTATTCTTCCCGCTGACTATGGTGAGCGGTATGTCTGGTGTATTGTTCCGCCAGTTGGGTTGGATGATGTGTGTGATCATGACCGTTTCTACCATTTCGGCTTTGTCATTCACGCCGATGATGTGTGCACAACTCCTGCGTTTGCAGAAGAAGCAGAGCAAGATGTTCATCGCTTTCTATAGGCCGATTCAACGTGGACTCGATGCTCTCGATGTGTGGTATCAGAACCGTTTGAACTGGGCTGTGCGCCATCGTATCACTATCATGGTCGGTTGTGCTACTTTCTTTGTAGCAAGTTTGTTTTGTGCTAAGTATATCGGTACGGAGTTCTTCCCGGCGGCTGATAATAGCCGTATCGGTGTAAATTTGCAACTTCCCATCGGTGCCCGTGTAGAGCGTGCTCAAGCACTGGCTTCGGAACTGACAGAAAAGTGGATGAAACGCTACGAAGGTGTGATGAGGGTTTGTAACTATACTGTAGGACAGGCTGATTCGGATAATACTTTTGCTTCCATGCAAGACAATGGTAGTCATATTATCAGCTTTAACATCAGTTTGGTGAGTCCGGGCGACCGTAAAGTTAAGTTGGAAACGGTCTGTGATGAGATGCGTGAAGACTTGAAGGCCTATCCCGAGTTGGATAAGGCGCAGGTAATTTTGGGTGGTAGTACCGGTGGTATGAGTGCCCAGGCCAGTGCCGACTTTGAGGTATATGGTTATGATTTTACCGCTACGGATAAAGTCTCGGCCGAACTGAAAGAGAAACTGCTGAATGTAAAAGGCGTGAGTGAGGTAAATATCAGCCGTCAGGATTACCAACCTGAATATCAGGTGGACTTTGATCGTGAGAAACTGGCACTTCATGGTCTGAACCTTTCCACAGCCTCCACTTATCTGCGCAACCGCGTGAACGGAGCCTTGGCTTCCTATTATCGTGAGGACGGTGATGAGTACGACATCCGGGTGCGCTATGCTCCTGAATTCCGTACAAAGATTGAAGATTTGGAGAATATCCTTATTTATACACCTGCTGGTAAGGGCATCCGCGTGAAAGACCTCGGTACGGTGGTTGAGCGCTCAGCTCCTCCTACCATCGAGCGCAAGGACCGTGAACGTATTGTGACGGTATCTGCCGTCATTTCAGGAGTTCCGTTGGGTGATGTAGTGGCCGATGGTAATGCCATTATCGATAAGATGGACTTGCCGAGCGGTATTTCTATCCAGATTTCGGGTTCGTACGAGGATCAGCAGGATTCATTCTCTGATTTGGGTACGCTGGCTGTACTGATTATTATTCTGGTATTTATTGTAATGGCCGCCCAGTTTGAGTCTTTGAGTTATCCGTTTATTATCATGTTCTCCATTCCGTTTGCATTCAGCGGTGTATTGATGGCACTCTTCTTTACGGATACAAACTTGAACGTCATGAGTTTGTTGGGTGGAATCATGTTGATTGGTATCGTGGTGAAGAACGGTATCGTGCTGATTGACTACATCACACTCTGTCGCGAGCGCGGTATGGCGGTACTCCACTCTGTGGTTACGGCAGGCCGTAGCCGTTTGCGTCCGGTGTTAATGACCACGCTGACTACTATCCTCGGTATGGTGCCGATGGCTGTAGGACAAGGTGAAGGTGCCGAGATGTGGCGTCCGTTGGGTGTGGCGGTAATTGGTGGTCTCACGGTATCTACCATCTTGACGCTGATTCTGGTTCCTGTGCTTTATTGTTCGTTTGCCGGTATCGGTATCAAGCGCAACCGCCGTAAGATAAAGAAGGACCGTGAATTGAATGATTACTATCAGGCTCATAAAGAGAAAATGACGAAGCCGAAAAAGCAGTGAGAATAATTACGAATTACGAATTGCAAATTACGCTGAACTATGTATCTCGTAATTCGTATTTCGTAATTCGTATCTCGTAATTTGTAATTCATAATTTGTAATTCATATGAAATCCGTATTTATAACATTCGACCAGGCGTTCTTCGAGCGCATCATGGCGTTACTCGACCGCCAGGGTTGCCGTGGATTCAGCTATTGGCAGCAAGTGCAGGGACGTGGCAGTAAGACGGGCGAGCCGCACTATGGTAGTCATGCATGGCCCAGTATGTGCTCTGCTATTATTACTATTGTAGATGAAGCTAAAGTTGACCCGTTGCTTGATGCACTTCATCGGATGGACGAGGAGACGCATCAACTCGGTCTCCGGGCATTTGTCTGGAACATTGAGAAGACGATCTAATCTGGAGAAGGCCATTCTTCAGAGTGAGTGGAAACACTTTCTAGGGAATCAGATAGAGGGAAATCTTACAAAACGTGAAGATTTCCCTCTCTTTTTATGTCTTTTCTCTATCTTTGCAAATCCTTTACGGACAACATGGAAAAGAATTATCTGAAATATACTTGCATTTGGGCATTGATTATATTGGCGGGCTTGTTACTGATGTACTTCCTGCCTGGTTTTACGGTAGGTGAACACATGATGAGGCGTGTCGACTTACTGGGTGATGTACGTACTCAGAAAGAGTTGACGGAAGAGCCGGACAGTTTGCTTCCGCCTCCGCCAAAGGTGAAACCGGCTTTTGTAGATACTTGCCGTGCAGGTATGACGTGCATTGAAGACTACAGCGATTCCACTCTGCGCGGTATGACACCTTTTTACCGGGCTTTGGATGAATTGACACAACGTCCCCGTCAGGTACGTATTGCTGTTTTTGGAGATTCTTTCATTGAAGCGGATATTCTTACTGCGGATTTGCGCAGTATGTTGCAGGATAAATATGGTGGCTGCGGCGTAGGTTTTGTTACCATTACTTCTATGACCAGCGGATTCCGTCCTACCGTGCGACACTCGTTTGGTGGTTGGCAAAGCCATTCTGTAATGGATTCTACTTTCTTTGACCGCAAGAAACAAGGTATTTCCGGGCATTACTTTGTTCCCCGTCCGGGTGCTTATGTGGAGTTGAAAGGACAAAACAAATATGCTTCCCATCTGGATACCTGTGAACAGGCTTCTATCTTCTTTTATAGTAAAGGAGAAGTCACCCTTTCTGTGAATGTCAACCGCAATGAAAAGCAAACCCGTACTTTCCTGGCTACAGATGATTTGCAGGAAATGCAAGTGGATGGAAATATTGGTTCTGTCCGTTGGACGGTTGATGAGGCGGACTCTACCTTATTTTATGGTCTGGCTATGGATGGCAAAAAAGGGATTATCCTGGATAATTTCTCTTTGCGCGGCAGTTCGGGCTTGTCTCTGCGCTCTATTCCTGTATGGATGATGCACGAATTTAATGAGCAGCGTCCTTACGACCTGATTATCTTGCAATACGGATTGAACGTTGCTACTGAACGTGGGCGGAATTATGACAAATATATTGCAGGTATGCAGACCACTATTGATCACTTGAAGGATGCATTTCCACAAGCAGGTATTTTGATAGTCAGCGTGGGTGACCGGGATTATAAGACGGAAGATGGCACTCTGCGCACAATGCCAGGTATTAAGAATCTGGTGCGTTACCAGCAAAACCTGGCGGCAGATAACGACATTGCTTTCTGGAATATGTTCGAAGCAATGGGAGGAGAGGGAAGTATGGCGAATCTGGTACATGCCAAGCCTTCTTTGGCGAATTATGACTATACGCATATTAATTTCCGGGGAGGTAAGCACCTGGCAGGCCTACTTTATGAAGCGCTTGTGTATGGAAAGGAACAGTACGACAGGAGGAGGGCTTATGAAGCGGAATAATATAAATAGGGTTCTATTGAACGATTTTTTAGGCACGGATTACGCGGATTACACGGATGCTTTTGTTTTAGGACAGTTACATTTAGAGTATTCGTATCTACACTGTAATCCGTGTTATCCGCGTAATCCGCGCCTAAAATTTTCTTATATACTAATATTCTTTCTTCTGTGTTTTTCTCCTCTTCATGCCCAGGACCCTATTCCATCCTGTCCTCTAATCAGCAAATTCACAGCAAATTGCGATACGCTCCGCTCCTATTCCCAGCGTACGGATACTGTTGCTGTTCCTCGAATAGCTTTTCCTTCCGGCTTTCAGCAACTTGGTGAAAATGAGTTGACGGATAGCCTTGGTATCCTCAATCCTTTTTGGGAAAAGTTGCGCCTGTTGCATGCCGGCTTTTCTACAGATACCATCTGTATCGTGCATATCGGTGACAGCCATATCCGTGGGCGTATCTTGCCCCGCACTACCGGAACGCTGCTGACGGAAACTTTTGGTGCTATCTCTTATACCGATATGGGTATCAATGGTGCTTTTTGTACCACCTTTACCCGTTCCGACCGTATTTCTGATATTGCCGCCCTGCATCCTGACTTGGTTATACTTTCTTTCGGAACGAACGAAAGCCATAACCGGCGTTATAACACCCTGTTGCACTATCGGCAGATGGACGAATTGGTGCGTATGCTTCGCGACAGTCTGCCCAATGTACCCTTACTGATGACAACTCCTCCCGGTTCCTACGACAGTTTCCGGAAAAGTCGTCGTCGCCGCACCTATTCCGTTAATCCCCGTACTGCTATTGCCGTAGAAACCATGCGTCGCTTTGCTGATGACAACGGTCTTGCCGTGTGGGATATGTACGAAGCGGTGGGAGGGAGACAGCGTGCTTGTTTGAACTGGCAGGAAGCAAAATTGATGCGTCCGGACCATGTACATTATCTTCCGGAAGGATATGTGCTGCAAGGTGAATTGTTTTATCAAGCTCTTTTAAAAGCCTATAATGATTATGTGGGATATTGACTTTAACCGTCTGCGAGACGTATTCGTTTATGACCCGCAAGCGCCGATGATATTCAGTAGCGGCATTTTCTTGTGGTTGTTTGCAGCATTTATACTGGTTTATTTGCTGTTGCAACGCCGTCTGACTGCACGTTTGTTGTTTGTTACCGCATTCTCCTATTATTTTTATTATAAAAGTAGCGGAACTTACTTTTTCCTGCTGGCACTTGTCACGGTTGCCGATTTCTTTATTGCCCGTCTCATGGCATTCTCCTCTGTGCGTTGGCAGCGTAAGTTGTGGGTATTAGTGAGTCTTGTTATCAATCTTGGTCTGCTTTGTTATTTCAAATATGCCAATTTTTTGGGAGATGCCTTTGCTTCGCTGGTAGGTGGTACGTTCCACCATTACGATATATTCCTCCCTGTGGGCATTTCTTTCTTTACTTTCCAGTCACTTAGCTATACCATCGATGTTTATCGCAAAGATATAACCCCTCTTACTAATTTGCTGGATTATGCTTTTTACGTATCCTTCTTCCCGCAATTGGTGGCAGGTCCTATTGTACGTGCCCGTGATTTTATCCCACAGATACGCCGTCCTTTGTTCGTATCCCATGAGATGTTCGGAAGGGGGATATTCCTGATTGCAAGCGGTCTGTTCAAGAAAGCTATTATTTCAGATTATATCAGTGTGAACTTTGTAGAGCGTATTTTTGATAATCCTACGCTCTATTCCGGAGTAGAGAATCTGATGGGTGTTTATGGATATGCCTTGCAAATCTATTGCGACTTTTCCGGATACAGTGATATGGCTATCGGAATAGCTTTGTTGTTAGGTTTTCATTTTAATAAGAACTTTGACTCTCCCTATAAGTCCGCTTCCATTACAGAGTTTTGGCGGCGATGGCATATTTCGCTTTCCAGTTGGCTGAAAGATTATCTCTATATATCTTTAGGCGGAAACCGGAAAGGAAAAATCCGCCAGTATGCCAACCTTATCATAACCATGTTTTTGGGTGGTTTGTGGCATGGTGCTTCTTGGAATTTTGTCGTTTGGGGATTGTTCCACGGCGTTGCTTTGGCGGCACATAAATTCTGGATGACACTGACCGGAAGAAAGAAAGGGGAAGAAAGCCACGGCATCCGCCGTTTCTTCGGTATACTTATCACATTCCACTTTGTTTGTTTCTGCTGGATATTCTTCCGCAATGCTGACTTTTCCACTTCGTTGGATATGATAAAACAGATCTGTACCACTTTCCGTCCACAACTTTTCCCGCAACTGATTGCAGGCTATTGGGAAGTGTTTGCCCTGATGGCATTGGGGTTCTTCCTGCATTTCTGCCCCGACCGTTGGGAGAGTGCTTGTTGTAAAACAGTAATCCGCCTCCCCCTTATGGGAAAGGCGGTTCTGATGCTTGCTTTAATTTACTTGGTAATCCAGATGAAGAGTACGGAGATTCAGCCTTTCATTTACTTCCAGTTCTAAAATTCCTCCTCTCCCTTCATTGGGAGAGGTTTCTAATCCACCTCTATTTCATCAATGAACATATAAGCAGCTTTTCCTTCGCCTGCATGTCCTTTCGGAAGGGCAGGGCTACGCTTGATAACAACTTTCACATACCGTGCTTTCACCGGATCGAAAGTTATCTCATAGTTTTCCACACCTTTCTTATCAATATTTGTTTCAGCCGGAATATCTTTAACGGCTACTTCGCGGAACTCTTTGTTATCATCAGATACAGAGACTACCAACCCTGTGCTTCCCATAATCCAGGCACTCATATCAACAATAGCATTCGTGGCCACCCGCTTGACTTCCGTTTCCTGTCCCAAGTCGATGATGGCTTCCACGTCACCACCTACAAAACCTAACCAGGCTCCGGTGGCATAACTATCGTTTCCCTTCATACCATCTACCAAAGTAATAGCACCTCCGAATTTATACTTTTCCGAAGGTTGGAAAGTCAGCTCGATAGGACAATATGTAGCTTTGTTGAAAGAAATCTTCTTATTCACCACTTTGCTCTTTCCTTCCGGGCGGATAACCACTGCCTGGAAATCTGCTGTTTCGGTAATGGAAACAGGCTCTGTATATTTCAATGAAGCTGTGGTCGGTTCAGTTCCATCCAATGTATAATAAATAGGAGCATCATCAATGGTACTCAATGTAACTACCACTGCTTTCTTGGCAACATCCGGCGTGAAATCAGCCTTCAGATCAAATACATGCTTGGCATAGTTGAAACCATCTCTTTGATAGAACTTCATCAGGCGTGCCAGACGGGTACTGAAATCTTTGAAGTCTTTCTTCTCAGGCAGAGTCCATTGTACTTCGGCAAGAGCTGCCATGCGGGGCAATACCATGTATTCCACATGTTCGGAAGAGGGGATATACTCTGTCCAGAGATTGGCTTGGGCACCGAGAATATGCTTACTTTGCTCTTCTGTAAGTGCTGCCGGTACGGGTTCCAGACTATATACTTTTTCGATGGGAACATATCCACCGATACCGAGCGGTTCATCCTTTGTGTCTGCTGTCTGATAATAGTCGAAATAGCAGAAAGAGGTCGGTGTCATGATAACATCATGCCCCAGTTGTGCAGCCTTGATGCCGCCTTCCATACCGCGCCATGACATTACGGTTGCGTTGGGTGCTACGTCGCCTTCCAGAATTTCATCCCAGCCGATGATCCGGCGTCCTTTGCTGTTCAGGAACTTCTCGATGCGTGTCATGCAATAACTTTGCAGGCGATCTTCTGCCGTATGGTTTTTATCAGCTTTCAGTCCTTCCGCTTTGATACGTGCCTGGCATTTCGGACATTTTTCCCAACGGGTACGCGGAGCTTCGTCGCCGCCGATATGCACATACTTCGATGGGAAGATTTCTATGATTTCACTCATTACGTCTTCCAGAAATTGCATGGTTTTATCATTACCGATGCAGAGTACGTCTTCAAATATGCCCCAACGAGGGCACACTTCATATGGGCCACCTGTACATCCCATTTCGGGATAAGCGGCCAGTGCGGCAAGCATATGTCCCGGCAGGTCTACTTCCGGAATTATCGTGATGTAGCGTTCCTGTGCATATTCTACGATTTCTTTTGCTTCTTCCTGTGTATAGAAACCACCGTACGGCGTATTGTCATACTCTTGTGTGTTTCTTCCGATTACCGTGCGACTGCGTTGAGAACCTATTTCCGTAAGCTTCGGATATTTCTTAATTTCAATACGCCAACCTTGGTCTTCCGTCAGGTGCCAGTGAAAAGTATTCATATTGTGCAGTGCCAGCAAGTCTATGTACTTCTTTATAAACTCTTTGGGGAAGAAGTGACGTCCTACGTCGAGGTGCATGCCGCGATAACTGAAGCGCGGTTCGTCTTTAATTTCACCTGCCGGTATCAGGATGGTTGCTCCTTTAGCTTCGGCGGGAATGGATTTGCGTAAAGTCTGGATGCCATAGAACACTCCGTTTTCGGTTTGTCCGTTGATGCTGATACCTTCGGGGGTGGTAGTCAGCACATAGCCTTCCTTGTTTGCAATGCCCGGATCGAGTCCCAGTACAATTGCATTTTTCACTTGTTCTCCTGCTGCGATGGCCTTTGTCTTCGGTGCATAGTTCGTGGCTTGTTGGATGTACTCCGACAGGAACTCAGCATTGCGTTGCAGTAAGGCATTGTTTTCCGGATAAGCGATGAGAACATTTTCGTTCAGTTTGAACGGATTTCCTTGGGTTAAACTTACCTCCTGGGGGAGAGGTATCACTTGGTAGTTAGCTTCTTTCTCCGCAGTACACGAAGCGCATGCCAAAGCGAAAGCACCTGCAAGAAGTGCGTGGTTAAGTTTTTTCATCATAATTGATTAGTATTAGTAAGTACCTTGCAAATATAACGATTTTGTATAGTACAGGGTGCGATATTGTACTAATTTTACATTTTTGCATTGTATAAAAGTGCTTGGACGCCTTATTTTCTTTCCAGCTTCTTCCTCTATAGCGAATAATTTTTCAATAGCATTTTTTCAGTATTAATTTCGTCATCCTGTACTTTTCTATATGTAGCTCTGTTCAGCTTTTCTCCTTTCTGGTGTTATCTACCAATCTAATCTATTTGATATTTGTTCTTCCTGCTGCTTATTTTAGCATCTACTATGCGGAAAGAGAAATCCCAGTTGTTGTTCGCTCTTTCCAACTTAAGCAATATTCTATTTCTCCCTGCTTTCAGATTCAGCTTGCATTGATACTCGTCCGTAATCATAGTCTCACTACCCTGTCTTTTAAAAACAGATACTCCATTACAAACAATTTCGAGTTTTCCGGTAAAGCCAAAGCTGGCAGTCACTGTTTGTTCCTTCAATGATTCTAATGTACAGTAAGCATAAGACAGCGCTTTACCTTTTGCGTCTAAAGGTGTATCTAACGAAACACGGTCGGAAAGTGAAGATGAATATTTCATCCACTTGATGTTCTCTCCTTTTTCATTGAAAAATGAAAACCCGGGAAAAGGAGCAGCGGAGCTCTCTCCACCCATTCCTTTCAGTAAGTCCATATCGAATGTCACTCCGTCCTCAAGATTAAAAACCGGAGATATCAGCCAGTATGTAAAGTATGAACCTTTGAGCTCCCGGATATCCAAGCGAATATCAGCCGGAGCAATTAAAGGCAAACCTTGCTCAAAATATCCAACCGATATGTTGAATGAGGCTATTATGTCATCGTAATCAGCCAATAGCCGTTTAAAAGAGTCCATTTCAAAGTTATTCCAGTATTCACGGTTTTCTTTTTTCCAAATAGCATCATAATCCTTCTGAACCTTAGCTAAATCATTACGGCATTCGGTTATGTTAGCTAAAGCTTTATCCAATAAAGCTTTAGCTTTTGTTTTGTCCCGACATTGAATATCAATAGCTTCAACATATAAGGATGCAGCTTCGGCCAATTTCAGTTTGGCTTTTGCCAAATATTTATATTCAGCGGTCACCATGCCAAACGCCTTATATTCACGTGTATAATTTTTAGCGGTTGGATTATTTAAAATAGAATCGATTTCTAAACAGGCTTCGAACACATCTTCCCAATTTGCCAGGCTATACTGAATGTATTTACCTCTTTCAGGAATTATTGTTTTCCAGAAGACAAGCTCACTCATGTTATCAAGAGCTTCGATTTCGCTCATTTCAGTCAGCTTGTGAATGGCAGTAAAAAGCTCTCCCTTTTCGCTCTGGTAAATGGCTTTAGAAAGGCGAGCATCAAAATGACTGATTTCTTTTTCATTCGGATTCCATGAATGTTCTGCTCCATAGGCCACCCCATACCAGTCACGGTCGAAAGTATGCAGGCTACCTTCGTCCCACACAGTGTTAAGTACCCCTATAGCCCCTTTCTCAATTCCTTGCTTTATAAACTTCTGAATGTTAGGAATGGCCATTTTATAATTTGGAGAGATACGAGATGAATTCAGCACACCAGGGCATACAATAAAATCAAATCCTTTCTCTGCAAACGGATCAATCCATTTACTGTAAGAATCATAATCACTGTACTCCCAGGTCATCATCACTGTTTCTTTTGCAAGGATTTCCAAAACTTCTGGGTGTTGTAGTACGATGTCTCCCCACATCATCATGCGCTTACCGTTGTCTTTCAATATTGCAGACAACTGGTTCATATAATCCGTATACACACGTCCTACACCAAGTTCTTTCACTTTCTCAGCTGATGGCCCGCGTCCTATATCAAAGGTTTCATCACAGTTCACATGAAAGAATTTTGACTCAAACGCTGGACTCATTTCTGTATAAATATCCCGCATGAACTCTAATGTTTCGGGTTTGGTCAAAGCATACATCGTATTGCTTTCAGCGATATTCCGAAACTTAGGACTAAGTAATACCTTTTCGGCATGACCAAGTGATTGAAAGTTAGGAATTAACTCTATATAATACTCCTTTGCGTACTCTGATAGTTCTTTCCATTCGGCTATGGGCAACGCTCCGCTAGGAGGTGCAAATTCAGGATGCTTCTCCGTGCGTACTACATGCTCTGTATAGTAAGTCAATGCGTTGATTTTTAATTCAGCAAGTCGTCGAATCTGATATTTCATGTATTCCAAGGTCGGAACGGGTCCACGACTTATATCATCCATTACCCCACGGAATTTCACAGCCGGTTTGTCTATGATGTGTAATCCTTGAAGTTTATTATTCTTTGCCCCACGAATCAGTTGAATTAAAGATTGCTTTCCATAGAAAAGTCCTCGATCTGTATTTGCTGCTAACACAACTTGATTATCGTCTATAAGAAGTTCATAACCTTCGTCACCTAGTTCTTCCTTAAAAAAACCTAACTTCTGAAAAAGTCCATCCAAATCACCTCTACGAAGCCCCATTTGAAACGACTTGATGGATGTCTTTTTTTCCATTAAAAGTTTCTCATAGTCAATGTTCTTTTCTAAAGAAAACTTTTTATTTGTAGTTTTCACTTTATAAGGTAATGGTACGATATCCACTGCAGAGAGACTGAGTGTTACTATTACCATCAATGTGTACATACTTAATATACGTTTCATATATGACCTGTTATTTGTTTAAAAAGTAATACATTTCAGATCCAAAGGTTAGTACGGCACCCATTCCGCGCGGATCACTTTCGAGTGTTTTCTGACTTTTATAATAATCGGCATCTTTACCCATATCTGTTCCTCTGCAAATGCCATACACTATACCATTTTTATCAATCTGTGCTGAAACGGCTTCCCAAGTTTTCATTAATTGTGGAATATATCGTTGTGAGATCCATTTATGATTGATAGCTCTTGCTAGCGCTAGTCCAAACATAGCACTTCCAGAGGTTTCGAGATAGGAGTCTGGATCATTTAGAACTTGATGCCATAAGCCGCTCTCGGATTGATATTTGAGTAAAGCCATCAGGCGTTTGGTAAACGTATCTTTAATTTTCTTATAGTCTTTATGGTTTGTTGGTAACTCGAGCAAAGCCTCGGACATTGCCCAAACTACCCAACCGTTTGCCCTTGACCATGCGACAGGTGCTAATTCCTTTGTTTGATTGTACCACCCATGCCTACACAGGTTAGTATGGGGATCGGTCAGATAGTGATTGATGTGCAATACCTGAAAAGCTGCTTCATTATATAGTTTACTATCTTTATTTAATTTAGCCATACGTAACAGGAACGGAACGGACATAAACATATCATCAGCCCAAACAGTTTGTTCAACTGGCTCGGGACGGCACAATGTGCCATCCGAAAGGCGTGATTGCTTGTTAAGTATATGATTGAGGGCCCGATCAAGTATTTCTCTGTGTAAAGTTTGTGGCTTAGTATTCAAAGCTCTTTCGGCCAAAGGTAAAACGGCACCTCCCGTATCATCGAGCATGCTGGCCCTGAATAAACGAAAGTATGCTCCCCGCATCACACGCAGGGAAAGATATTGTTCTTTAAAGAAATGATAATGATCGAATACATGCTTGTTGAATTTGTCGACAAACGTTTGATATATATAGTCATTTGAAGCTCTGTACAAGTTCAGCATTCCCAGTAAGGTGTTTGAATTCGCATAATGCCAATCAGCATTGAAACCTTTCTTATTATTTGTAAAAGGTGACACTTTTAACGCTTGCTGGATGAGAGGTTGTTGCATTTGCCACGTAATCATCTGGTCGTTATAGATATAGTATTTGCGTATCGTTCGTTCGGGTTCAAACATAAAATCCATTGGGTTGGCAGAAGCAGTTTCAAAAGGTTCTGTTACTAACCAGTTATTAATATATGAGTTTTCAATATTATTTCTTATTTCAATGCTATTGTCGAACAGCTGATCTCGTTTCAAAGCACAACAGGTAAATTCAAGTCCTTTACTTTCACCAGATGTCTTTACTAAAAGCCGATTTTCTCCTTTATGCAAATTGACCTTTACTTCATGGCTAAATCGAAAGCGGTTGTAGGTATATTCCTCAAACTGTTCTTTAGTGGATTTTCCGGCATAAATAAGATTTCCGTTCAGGTAGAGTTTTATATTACCACGGAAAGAAAAACCGAGTTTTGTTTCTTTAGCTTCTTTGGTATTCAAGTTTATCAGTCCATAGATGATCTGATTTGGACGAGCCAGCACCCGTTCGTTAATCTGTAATCGGGATATATTAGCATTGAAAGTCACCACTTTAGGTTCAAAGTCAAAAAGTGTATTCTGTATCAAATAATCTGCTGCTTTCTTTGTCAGTGCCAATACTTTTTGAGCTTCTGAAACTGGCTTTGTAGGAATAGAGGATGCCCACAAGGTGATATTTTCGCTATCAATACTTTTAGGTTTATCAATAACCGACAAATAGATATTATTCCAGGGTAATTCTTTATCTGCCGTTAGAATGAGTAAGCAGTTCTCTTCTTGAAGAGTAAAATGTTGAAAAGTGATATCATTCAGCATAAAACTTCCGGCATTGACAGTTTGTTCATTCAAAGGATATGAAAACCAAAGTTTCAAAGTGTTATTTTCTATTTTATGTTTCACTATACGAGGCTTTTCTCTGTCAGACATCTCTACACCTGGATTTACATATCGAAAAACAGGCCCTTCCACTAATTTGCCATCATCATAAGCACCAATATCCAGTTTATTTCCGGTATGGTAAATTGAAATATCATCCGGTATCATTCCTGTATCCTTACAAGGCGATCCATCTCTTAATAAAAAATTTCCGTAGGCCCCATCAACAAACATCGGGTCGGCTGCTATAGGATGATATTTCCCTGTCCGGACTACTTTATCCGGAAAAGGAATATTGGCACAATCATTCTCAAAATGGTTATTTTTTCCTAAGTAATAGATACCAACTGTATCAGCATCTGAAAGATAATAAGCATTGTTGAAATGGTAAATATAGTCATTATGCCAATGTTGTTCATTTATACGTCCTAATACATCAGTGTTAACCTGCCAGCTATTATTGAATATATATAATGGTTTCGTCAGACGCCTTTCTTTTCCTACAAATTTGAAGATCGTCCAGCCATCATTACAGTCAGGCAGTTTGACACCTGTATTTCCATAGAAATAGATCGGGCCTCCTCCTACTTCGGTTATCGATATAAAGGCGTGGCTGTTGATCATCTTATTATGATAGAAGTGAAGGTTCTTACAATAGACTTCGGGCTCAAAAGCATTATCGGCTGAATTTTCAATTACATTCCGATAAATTTCTCCGTTTGTACAAGCTAAGGTATCACTTTCTGCATCGCCCATTATCGATAGCCGTATTCCGTTATATACATTTTTAATGTAGTTGTCACGAATAACAAAGGATCCTCCGATCATTTTTGCTTGGAAGATGCTACCGTTGTAATGTCTGAACTCTCCATGATGTAACTCAGCCCACGAGAATTTGCCTTCTTTTGTCCAAACATGTTTGCCTTGTTCCCAATAACAGTTCTCTACAAGAAAATGATGACTTCTTCGTCCCTGAGCAAAAAGTGCGCGCCGTCCGCCTTCTATAGTACAGTTGACCAATGATATGTAATTTGATTCATGAACTCGTACAACATCTATCCAGCAATTCTTGAAAGATAAGTTATCTATCGTGATCCACGAACTATTTTCAATGAATACCCCGTAGTTTTTCAAGTTGCTATCCGGTTTAGGTGCTCCACCATCTATCGTAGTATACGCACGGTCTTCCCCCCTTATCACGATGGGGGTATCCTGAATACCGCTTTTATTTATCAACTTCAGATTTACACGATAATAGCCTTTTTTTAATAAAAGTGTATCTCCACTTTGAAGAGCAGCAAGCTTATCATTGATTGTCTTAGTTGATATTTTATCGTCAACAACAATAGTCTTACTTGATGCGCAAACACCTGAGAAAAGGAAAATTATAGTAAAAGCGAACTGCAATTTATTCATATATTATTGATTTTGAATTATTTTAATCACAGAATTACGTAAATTAATGCGGAAGCTAATGTTGGTTTTCTGGCGATTTTATTGGGTTTAAAGTCTTTTCAAACCTTTCATTTCAGCTTTACTTGCCACTTCTTTAATGCTGATAGCTACTCCGCCACCTGGTGCTAAATATTGTTTCAGATTCGATTTATGGGTAACAATTACTTTCTGTATTTGATAAGACATTGGGTTTGTTTGCCAATGTGCAGTCTTTGAATCTTCATAAATGGTTGCAATGTACTGTTTTCCTGCTGGCAGATAATCAAAAGTAATATTTGCCGTGCGGCCATTCTCGTCAGTGATACCACCAATAAACCATTCATTTTTGCCTTTGGCTTTACGAGAGATCGTGATATAATCACCCGGCTCTGCTTCTAGAATATAGGTATGATCCCAGTCTATCGCCACATCTTTGATAAATTGGAAAGCGTCGGCAAAACGATCGTATGTTTCAGGAAGATCAGCAGCCATTTGTAGTGGACTATAAATGGTTACATAATAAGCCAATTGTTTAACAAGTGTAGTACCAGCCTGTTTCGTCTTCTTGGGGTTGTGGTAGCTGAATATAGTTTGCAAAATGCCTGGTGTATAATCCATCGGTCCACCAATTAAACGGGTAAATGGAAGTATGGTTGTATGTTCGGGTGGTAGTCCAGCCATAGCTTCAAACTCTGTTCCACGGGCGGACTCCTGTGCCAACCAATTTGGATAAGTACGGTGTAGCCCTGTAGGACGTACTGCCTCATGCGAATTTACCATAATCTTGTATTGAGCAGCTATTTGGGCTACATGTATATAATGGTTTACCATCCATTGTCCGTCGTGATGTTCTCCTTTGGGTCTGATCCAGCCCACATATCCCGTCTTTACGGCATTATATCCATGGTCTTTCATGAATCGGAATGCATTGTCCAGTCTACGTTCATAATTGGTTATGGAAGCACCTGTTTCGTGATGCATCATTACTTTTACACCTTTACAGGTGGCATATTGTTGTAACTCTTTCACATTAAAATCTGGATAAGGGGTTACGAAATCAAATAAGTTGCTTTTGACTTTTCCTCCCCAGTCTTCCCAACCAATGTTCCAACCTTCGACCAATACCTGATCAAACCCATGCTTCGCTGCAAAATCAATATAGCGTTTCACATTTGCAGTGTTAGCGGAATGCATTGTATTCGGCTTCACTCTTGAGTAGTCAGTAGCACCAAGTTTTATATGTGTATCGTCCGTGTAATTCCATACTCCTTTGCCTACGAACATTTCCCACCAAATGCCGATGTATTTTATAGGTTTAATCCAGGAAACATCTTCGAACTGACAAGGTTCATTTAAATTGAGGATTAGTTTTGAAGCTAAAATACGGCGGGCATCATCGCTTACAATAATTGTACGCCATGGTGTTTTACCCGGAGTACAGACATCTCCTTTTCCTCCCCATACATCGGGTACCAGATGAGAACGGAGTTTCAAATCATCAACTTCGACACTTAAGTGCATAGCCGGATAGTCAATCAATGCTGCTTCATGGATGTTTATGTATAATCCATCATCTGATTTCATCATAAACGGAGTTTGCACAGCAGCACCTTCAATGGGTACTTGTGTTTTTATACGTGTAATTGCTTTTTCTCTGTTTGCAGCTATTTCCGATATCTTGGTTGTAAGATACACATACTCATTGGTTTCATAATCGCCCGGAATCCAGAATGCGTTATGATCTCCTGCCAGATTGAACTCTGTTATTTCTTCTTTTACAATGAAGTCATATAGTTTTTCCTGCTTCGGGAACTCGTAACGAAAACCCAATCCGTCATCGTACAAACGAAAACGGATATTCATAAAACGATCAGCATTTGATAATTTCACAAACATCTCATTATAATGATTGCGAATTTCTTTTTCTTCACCCCAAACTGGTTCCCATATTGAGTTTTCTGAATCAGTAGTTATGCTGATAACCGTAAAATTCCGAGCCAAATCAATAACTCCTAATTTGCTTAAAACGATCTCGAACCCCAGTTTACTGGGCTTTATTACTTCTTTACCTTTATAATCGAGTGTGTAAATAGGTGTACCTTGCTGATCAAGCGTAAATGACAGAGTCATGTTTTGATCCGGTGAATTTAGGATCTGAGCATAAACAGGCAAGCTAACCAGAAATATCCATAAAACTAAAAGTATGTTACGCATATAAGATTATTTTTAGGAACTGTTCAGAATTTATTTTCTCACAATGAAGCCAAGAGTTGTACATATTGAAACTATGTTGAAACTTTTTCTTTGATTAATTTATAACTAAACCGAATGGTCTTTCTCAATTTATTCTTTTCACAAACTACGTTTAGGATGATTGGATAAGCTTTTAAGGCAGGATAACTCCATTTGTACTTTTCCTTATCTGTTCCTAATTCGAGATTTATATTGTCCGATATTATTTTCATCTCTATTGACTTATTATTCATTTTGATCCGTACAGTTTTAGTATCTATTTGCTTGAATTCCATGCCCGGGTAATAAATGATTGGTTCAATAATACGTACAGGAGATTTAGTATCATGATAAATAAGTTCAATTTCTTTGCACACGCTATTGTCGCTTATTGTATGCTCCAACCGATAGGCAATGCCACCTTCCTGCTGCTTGCTATTTTTCAGTTCGCCAAAACTTGATACGATATACACTCCATCTTTTTCGTTGTTGGTCATGATTGCATCAAACTCATACAGATTGGTGAAATAACCTAGATCACTACTAAATTCGATTCTTGGAGTTAATGGTAGTGGAGTCGGAATTTCCGGAAAACTCATTGGCTCCCATCTTTTATAGATGGTTTGCGATGATGCCTGAAAATATCCATGTTCATTTAGCCACAGATTGGTTATAGTACCTCCGCCAGGACGATGCATGTATTTTGTGCGGTCTCCCGCCGGATCTTTATACGTATATCCTGATATGGTAGCACACCACTGTAATGTTCTCGATATCGTCAAGTTCAATGTAGGGAAATAATGCATACTCTTTTCATCAAGAGGCAACTGCTGCACTTTACCCGCATCGGCTTTTGCAAATGCTACTGCCATTGCCATATTCTTGGCTTTTGTAAAAGTGGGATAAATACAAGGTTGGTAATCATATATATCATAATATAAAGGACCAAAACCAACAATACCGTCTTTCATACAAGTTTTTAGGAATTGTATGTTTCGGATAGCGGCCGTACGATACTGATCGTTTTTATCCATAAACAGGCTGAAAAGCACTTGGCATCCATCGGAAGTTCCACTACCAAAACAAGTCCATTTATTGGAGCGGATTCCCCAAGAAGCATCCATAGAACCGTCAGGATAAATAAAGTACAGATGCCGTGCCAATGATTTTTCTACGATTTGCTTGACTACATCATCTTTTGCCAGTTGGGCAAATAGAGCTAATCCCCAAAGAGACATTTCAAGGTTATACCCCAAATCTATTCCATATTTTACTCCGAATACACGACCACCTTCGCCTGTCAGGAAGTAGTCTTGATCCATTTTACCGGCCACTAGGTAGGCTAGTTCTCGTGCTTTATCTTGATAGGACTGTTTCTTGATGAGTTCGTTTACAGCCATTAGACTTGCCGTAGTTGTTGCACAATAATTGATACTGGCAAATTTTGGTGACATCATTTTGACAAGGTAATCGCCTGCTTTTTCAATGGATTGCAGCCACGATGCTTTCTCTTTTTTCGATAAATGTGGCTTCAGCATGGGATATGCCAACGCCATCATTAATATCTGATCAGTGGTTGTGCCTGTCCACTTCTCTGGTGTTTCGAGCCATGATCCGTTATCTTGTTGTTGTCTGATAAGCCAGTTGCCAACATTGATAGCTGCTTCCAGATAGGCTTTATTCCCAGTTTTATGATACTCGAATGTAAAAGGGTAAACAGTTTCCGCTGCTCGCGTATGATACAATTTACAATACGGGCAGTAGATGCCACCATAATTCGGAGAACTTTTATCGGAATTGACATACTTCATCATAGAGGCATTCAATTCTGAAAGCATACGCATTGCATGTACGCTCAGGGTGTCAACCTCTTTAGTTGTATGGTATATCTCCCCAAATGTACAGCGTATGTCTCTACAAAAAAATGCTGTTGGCATCAGGATTGTAAAACAGACAAATAGTAAAATCAATTTCAACTTAATCATCTCAATGGTTTTTATAAATCTGTAATTGGTTTATACTTAGGAACCAATGCTTTCATAACCACCCAACCAAGTAGATGTGAGAAAGCACAAACTGAAAATATAATAAAGTACCCAGCTTCTTCTCCTTTGAAGCCCATGAAAACCATTTGCGTTTGATCTGCATAGTCAAATAATACGCCTGAGCCTTTGTTGATAATAAACGCACCAATACCTCCGGCCATTCCACCAATTCCGATAATCGTTCCGACTGCTTTCTTGGGAAACATATCACTAACGGTAGTGAATATGTTTGCCGACCAAGCCTGATGGCCTGCCATTGCAATACCCACACATATGATCGGTATCCAATAGGATATGTGTCCTAATGGCTGGGCAAAAAGGGCAATAAGTAAGAAGGATGCAAAAATTAACATTGTTTTCATCCGTCCATCATATGGATTCATTTTTTTCTTGTCTACAAAATAAGATGGCAACCATCCGCCTATAATAGATATTAGTGAAATCAGGTATAGCAGAAATATGGCTAATTGCCCTTTGGGATCGGATGATTTTATATCGTATACGGCACTTAAATAAGCCGGAGTCCAAAATAAAAAGAAAAACCAAACGCCATCTGTCAGAAACTTGCCTAAGGCAAATGCCCAGGTTTGCTTGTATTTCAGACAGGTCAGATAAGGAACTTTTTCTTTTTCCTTCTTCGTATCCTGTCCATCCTGATGAATATACTGCAGTTCACTTTCATTTACTCTGGGATTCATGTGTGGCTTTTTATAAATCAACATCCACGCCCCCATCCAAATAAAGCCAAGTGCACCGATTGCAAGGAAAGCCATTTCCCAGCCCCACGCCTCTGCTATGGCAGGGATAGTTACAGGAGCGGCCAGTGCACCGACAACGGAACCGCAATCAAAAAGACTTGTAGCCAATGCCCTGTCTTTTTTAGGAAAATATTCGGCCGTTGTTTTTATGGCTGCCGGATAGTTACCAGCCTCACCAAGTGCCAGAATCATACGGGCAATGATGAATAATGTTACACTTACGGTTACAATAAGAGTAGTGTTGCCAACTGTGGCAATCGTTTCCCTGGCATCAGCAAACCCAACAAGCCATCGGCCGGCAACAACTCCTGAGGTGATAATACCACAAAAAGCGTGCAAACATGCCCCGATGGACCAGATGCCAATAGCCCACAAATATCCTTTCTTTGTACCTATTTTATCAACAAACTTTCCGGCAAACAACATACTTACAGCATAGAATATGGAGAATAAAGCCGTTATTGTTCCGTAATGGGTGTTTGTCCAGTGGAACTCTGGAGCGATGAAGTCTTTCCAAGTAAGTGAAAGTACTTGACGGTCCAAGTAATTAATGGTTGTAGCAAAAAACAACATAGAACATATTACCCAACGATAGTTGGTTCTTTTGTTCATTGTTACATGGTTGAGTGTACTATTCATCATTTTTTATTTTTTTGATTATTCTTTTCCAATTTCATTATTTCTGATCCAGCTAAGAGGAAAGCGCCTACACCATACACATCTGTTGTGTTCTCATCAGCCGGTTTCGGGTCGTGACCTACGGGCTGGATATACCCCATTTTCCCATCTTCTTGTGTATAATTGCACAACATAGCCCATGCCCGAAGCATTGGTTCCATATAGGTTTCGCTATCAAGTAATCCGTTTCTTATCCCCCATGCCATTCCATAACAGAAGAATGCGGAAGCACTGTTCTCTGGTAAAGGGTATGAATCTCTATCCAATAAACTCGCATGCCATGATCCTCTCTCATCTTGTGTTCTCAAAACACCTTCGGCCAAATCTTTGAACAAGTTAATATAATATTGTCGATTGTGATAATCTTTAGGCAGATTATCTAAGATTATCGGAATACCGGCTAATACCCATCCGTTACCACGTGCCCAAAATTGTTTTTCTCCGTTTGCTTCGCGAAGATTGATCTTCGTACAATCTCGGAAATATAGTTTTGCACCTTTATCGTAAAGTGAATCGGTACATTCCTTGAATTCTTTATCCATAAAGTCAACGTACTTCTTGTTACCGGTTAGCGTATACAATCCGGCATAAACAGGTGGAGCCATAAAAAGCGCGTCGCACCATGACCAACGTTCATCCCGACCTTTAGGGTGATTCTTTTCTAAAGGGGCTTGCGATGGTTTATTTATCACATAATCGAGCCTCTCTATGGTATGCGCAATAAAGTCTTTATCACCATATCTATTGTATAATTCCAGATACATTTGCGAAACACAAATATCATCGGCATGATAGGGTCTGTAATAAACATTATAGCCGTGACGTTCACCCTGGGCTCTTAAAAAATCAAAATAAGTTTCATTGTACGTTTCTTTTGCCCACTCCGCCAAACCTTTGTACCAGGCTCCGTTTGTCCAATCCAATGCATGATGTTTTACTGAGGATTGGTTTTTAATCTGCCATGTGGCAACACGGTCACATATTTCCTGTATTTTATCCATACTTTGAGGGAATAAACGCACTGTCAACATTTGAGTTGTTTTAGGTGCAAGTTTTATTTTGTAACCGATGATACTCACGCCCGGATTAGGCGCATCAAAGTCTTTGCCAGGAACTACAGACATAACAAACGGTTCTGTTTCCGCAGGAACAGATACAAATATAGATTTCCCATCCTGTATCAGAAAGAATCCACCACCCACGGCTTTTACTTCAGCTTTAGTGAACATCCGCCAAGTTAAATCTACTGGTTCGGCATTGGTTCTCACCTCATCTTTTATTTCGATATACCCTTCATTTATAATGGCAATATGGCGTGAAGCATAAGCTAACTGCCCATCATATAACGATGATAGGTCAATCAAGGTTTCCTTTAACTTTGGGGTATTCTTGTGTGATTTGATTTCAGCACATCCTTTTACATTAAAAAGCTTATCATTTATAGAAAATACATTGTGAGCTAAGTTTGTATACCTGAATATTTTCCATCGGTCGCTATTTTGAGTCGTATCCCAAATAGAAAGCCCGTGCTTTTCAAGTAGTCCATAATCTTGTGGGCCCAAGTCGATAGCCCAACGTACTCCCAATGCATCGATTACAAATGAACCCTGATCTAAATGATTGTGTGTATTATCGGAAGGCATACCGCCTTTTATTCCTACATAAATAGCATCTTTTGTACCCCAAGCTGTACGCATTAATGATACGGGTGTTTCATTCCGAGCGACAAAAGTCAAAGGTAACCTGTTGGTGTTCGCTTTATCTAATTTTAAATTATGCCCGAAAAGAAATATGGAAGGCAGCATACGGCTATACTGCTCATAGCTATATTTTTTAAGGTTAAGCAGATAATTGACTTCGTAATTTAATAAACCGGGATCGTTCATTTTCTTTGCGAACCAGAACATGGATGTGTTGAGACGAATGCCCGAATCGGAGTCTCCAAAGTTAAAAGGCTGAAGTGTGGGGCTAATCATATGCATTATATAATATGCACTTTTGGTAAAGCCGGGAATGTCCGACAAACCAAAGTCCGTTCCATATATTTGTTCCAATAAAGCCAAAAGCATCACATTGTAAGTAGTGCCGTAATGCCAATATCCATACCCTTCGGGATAGGCACCATCCGGACCGTATCGTTTCATGGGCTTACGGATGCTTTCAATAGAACGTTTAATGATTTCTTTTGCCAACCTTGGCCGATCTTCCATTATAGCTATAGCGCCATAAGCCATAGCTGTATTACACACCTGATTCCAATTGTTCTCCCTCTCAAGGAATCCATTGTATTTGCTGTCTAAGGAAGGATTGATTCCTTTTTCTAAAATTGCATTTCTTACTATTTTCCGGGAATCTTTATCTAATGTATAATATAGCCAGTCGTAACCTATTGAGACCGCTAATGTCATTTCAGCTACATCAAGAAAATGACTCGGATTCCAATCTGAATATTGTGAAACGGCCAATAATTCGGCTTTGGCACGTTCGGCATATGTGTTTTCACCCGTTGTACGGTAAGCGTATGAAAGCATAAAAATACGATATAAAGCTTCTCTCGATGTCCCAAGTAAGCGTATGCCTTTTAAATTCCGTTTCAGAGGGGTTGTAATCAGGAGTTGGTCGCAAGCCTCCAATGTGTTTTGTTGCAACACACTCCAAATCGAATCGTTTGATATATTTTCAACTAACTGTACCTTTTCCTCGTCGGTTAATAGAATACGAGGATGTGGTATTCTCTTATCGGGTATGTTAACTTGTCCGTATAAAGATTGCACAGACAAGATAAAACTAAGGATGAAGAATAATATAATCGTATTTGCTTTCATAGGTTGATATTTTTTTGAGAATTCGATGCCATATTGAATCAATATGGCATCGAAAATCCGACAATGGCACTTTCCGCTAGAATTTATAGGTAAATCCTCCACGGCCAGTTACGCCATTATATTGAAGTTTATATGCACGTTCTTTGTTGCCGAAGTAAGCATAACTTTCACTGTCAAGTGCATTTACAACTTCTACCCAGAAAGTTAGCCCTTTATATATGTTTACCGATCCGTTCAGGTCTAACTGCCAGCGATCATCTTGCCAAATGTCACGTTCCGAATTAGAACCTAAAGCATTGATGAATGAACCCATGTAATTCATAGAAGCTTGCAGTGTGAAACGTTTGGTTGAGTATGCCAAAGCAAAGTTCGCTGTACTTTCAGCCTGACCCGGCAAACGGGTAACACCTCTGTCTTTATTTGTTGTAGCTTGCGAAAATACATACGTATAGTTCGTTGTAAGTACTAAGTTTTTCAAGAATGAAGGTAGGAAAGTTAGGGCTGAATTTAATGTTACCTCGGCACCGAATACTTTAGCTGATTCACCATTCTTGGTTTGTATAACTTGCCATCCGTTATAATTACTGGTAGGATCATCCAGAATACCTTCATTCAAAAAATGGAATTTCTGTATATTCTTGTGGAATGCAGCCAACGAGATGAGACCTACACTTGGTAAATATTGCTCGATAAGAATATCGAAATTATTAGCATAAGCTGGTTTTAATTCCGGATTTCCAAGGGTCACACGTTCTAAATCCTGGGAAACACCTTGACTGGGTACAAGATCAAGAATATTAGGACGCGAATATCCTGTTGTCCAAGATATACGAAGAACTGTATTCTGAGACATATCAGCCTTCATTTGAAGGTTTGGCAAGAATTTTGTATAATTCAATTTTTCACTTACAAGTGTACTTTTATAAGCATTAAACGCATCCGGATTGTCGTTCTGTATCGGAGCATTCGTATCTACATAAGGCTCTATTTTGTTTGCCTTATAATTCACGCGGGTATGTTCAACACGTATACCTGCCAACAACATCACATTGTCGATTTGCGTTTTGTTCATCACATATCCTGCAAACACTTTTTCCTGGGTATCATAATAAGTTCCTTCACGGTTCATATTCGAAAAGTACTCATTCACTGTAACATCACCTGCATTTGCCGGATTGTTCATGTACGCTTTTGTCTTATCAAAGCTAGGCGCTATACCGAAATGAAGTTTATTTTTTAGGAATTTTGCATCCAGCTGTTCAGTGTATAACAAATTGCTCAAATTATTTGCGTCACTTGCTGTATAGGAATATGTATTTGTTCCTACGGGTACTTCTCCGGTATTATTCATAAATTTACCTTTAACCCCAAATGAGAATATTGATGCATAATCTTTTATGTAGTAATTTTTTGAAGCGTTGGCTCTTACCGTAAAGTTAGTACCTTCAGTAATTTGATTGTTATTTTCTACCGTATAAAGATTATATCTTGATATCGCATCTGGAGCCGCTGTTCCCATATTGCCCGTTGGCTCGTAAGTATACTTTCCACTTAGGTATTTGGTATAGATAGTAGGCATTACTCCAACAACTGTTCCTTTAGGAATAGTAACTCCATTGACTTTTTTCCCGGCTCTCCATTCAGGAGTTTGGAATCCCATCATCTCACTTTCGTAGTTACGTTTTGACAATGTGTAGAATAATCCTCCATCAACTTTCCAACTACCTATTGTAGACTCTCCGTCCAGGTTGATATTGAAATTACGTATTTTTTCGTTTTGAGTTGAAACCTGCGTGATATTACGCATACGTTCCGAACCTATTGAACCGTCTTCCATTAAATAAAAGCCATTTCCATTGTCACGGAAACGAAGTCGGTTTCTATATCTTTCAGCATCATCTTTACGTTCATTATAAACGGCACTCAATGTAAATTTAGTATTTACAGTTGGAGCCCAATCGGCAACAAATGTCATACCGTTACGGGTTGTTATACTAGTTTGATAACGGTAACGATAATCGGTAGGAATATATGTTTCATCGGAAACAACTTCACCTGTAGTTTTTTCTGTCAGTTTGTATGGCTCCCATGCTTCAGCCTCTAAACGATCATATCCACTATTATTTCTTAAGAAACTGTAGTTTGCTGCAATCCCTAAAACACCATTTGAGTTCTTGCTGGTCGGGAAGAAGCGTTGTGAATAGCCTGCTTTAGCATTATAGTTTACTTTTTCGCGTATACCAGAATATCCGCTTCCCAGGTCTATGGAGAATTTAGGTTTGAGTGAACGTGCTGTTCCGGTACGCATATTAATAACTCCTGCAATGGCGTCTCCATCATTAGAAGGCAACAGGGTTTTCTGAACTTCCATCGAAGCCAAAAGGTCAGAAGGAATAACATCTAGTGCTTCATTTCGCTTACCTGATTCCTGACTACTCATAATTTGTTCACCATTCATATTGATATTAGTGAAACTGGCTGGAGTACCACGAAGCTGTACTTCTTTTCCGTCAGTCGTAATACCGCTCAAACGTTTCAAAGCGTCAGAGACATTCGGATCAGGGAATTTGCCCATCTGGTCGGCCGAGATAACCTGCATCAAATTATCAGCCACTTTTTGCTGATTCAATGCACGTTGTTGTCCGCTAACGGCAGCCGAAATAACAACATCCCCCAATTCATAAGAATTCTCTTGCATAACGAAATCTTTTGAAATGGTTTTTCCAGCAGTGATGGTTATGGTCTCTGATATTTGTTTATATCCTAAATAATTAACTTCTATGTTTACTTCTCCCACGGGGATTCCCTGTAATACGTACTCGCCATCCATATTGGATGCCGCTCCAAGTGTACTACCTTTGATTGAAACAGAAGCTCCCGGAAGTGTACTGCCGGCATTATCTTTTATTGTTCCACGAAGGTTTCCTTTGTCCTGTGCAAACATTGATACAGGAATCAACATTGCAGCCAAAAATGCGAATAATTTCAAAGTATTTTTCATAAAATTTAAGGTGTTAAATTTTCAATAAACTTGCAGCATCTTTATCTATAAATAAAGTTGCATCATTGTGTATTCTTAATATTGATGCCGGACAGGCTTCCGAAACCGGTCCATTCAGTGTTTCGTATACGGCTTTTGCCTTGCGAATATCAGGAACAACTCCAATAACTGTTGTGCATGACATTAATGCCGGGATCGTTAGCGTCAAAGCCGTTTCAGGAACTTCGTCAAGATGAGAAAATTCCTTATCATTGACCTGTTGCTGGCGACAAATCACATCCAGAGATGTTTCCCTTACCCATTGCGGATCGTAAAAACGAGCTTCATGCGGATCATTAAACGCTATATGTCCATTTTCTCCAATGCCAAGGCTGACTATATCAAGAGGAGCCTCTCTCAAGAGCTTCTCATATCGTTTGCATTCGGCATTGATATCCTTTGCACTTGGATTCACATAATTCACCGTATGGAAATTCTTCCTGGAAAAAATCTTGTTTTTCAGGAAGTTGCCAAAATTCTGAGGAGCGTCATCGCCCAAACCCATATATTCATCCATGTGAAAAGCGTCAATACGGCTAAAATCAATTTCTCTGTCATTAGCTAAAGCTTCGAAGAAATCACTCTGAGAATGGGCGGCAGCATATATTGCTCTGATGTTTTCCTTTCTGTCAGCCATCATCTGCAGAACTTTCTGCTTGTAAAGTTCATAAGCAGATGTACCCATTGCCACCCGGTTTTCGTAAACGAAAACCCTTAGGGCATCTACTTTAAATTCTTTAATCAAATCCTTCATTTCTTACTTGTTGTATTTTAGTTGATAATATGCAGCAATAAAACGCAATCCAAACGATGTACCTACGTCGCGACTAGTAAGCCACACCTTTCCTTTCTTTGAACGGTAGCGCGTATTAACCACGGCTCCACGAAGATTTGGATCAGGATGGTCTATTGCATATCGATTTTTAAGCACCCAGTTTATGCTCCTTTCATAATAGGGAATGAATTCATCATAACCATATCCAGCTAAACGTATCCAAAGTATTCCAGCAAAAGCAACAGCCGAACCGCATATAGAACCTTTATCCGAAGATTTTCCATCTGTATAATTCACATAATAAATGGTTCCGTCTTTTTGCTGTGCTTTGGCATACGTACGAGCTGTTTTAGCTGCTGCTTCAAGATATTTTTTATCTTTTGTTAGTTCATAAGCTTCGAGTAAAGATTCGGCATACCACAAATTAAAACGGGGATGAAAAGAAGAAACCTCCATGTGGTTAGGCATATAGCGCATCCATATTCCGTCTTTATCTTGCTTTTCTATCAGTGAATTGGATAGCCGGATATGTGCATCCTTAAACTTCTCATCTTTCGAGAATTCATAAGCGTCTTTAAAAGGAGAACCTTCGGTATTTGGACGGGAAACATCTTCCAGTTTCTGGTCTTTCTTGTTTTTATAAAAAGGACTGTTCTGAGTGAGTACTTCACCGGTTTTCAAATCGGCAAGGTCATAACAAACACCTTCTTCAGGATAATACATATTTTCCAATAGCCACTTGGATGCCGATATCGCAACTTTCGCATACTTCTGATCACCCGTAACACGGCTTAATTCAAAGATACCCGGGGTACCATCGCTCGTTGTAGCAAACACGATTTGATCATTCCCGATATCGTCTCCATGAGTAGCCGCAACCATCCCTGCAAACCGTGAGTTATCTTTTATTTCAAGACTTATCCACCAGTCTCCAGCTCTACGGGCAGCAGCCAAAGCATCCATATTTCCGGTAACTTTGTAAGCTTCCAGTAACCCTAATATTACTTGCCCCGTGTGCCAGGGTTCTTCATACGGATACCATTTTCCTTCAATTACGTTGTAGTCACAACGCGATTTCCCTTCTTCATCCAATAATACGTTAGTAGCATACGACGTACACTCATCCAAGGCTTTTATAAGCTCGGCTTTTGTCGGTTGTTTAGCTATCTGTGCATTTAACACACTGTCGGTGAACATGCAGCTGATGAATAGTAATAAAGAAAATAACTTTGCTTTCATTCTGGTAATAATTTAGTTTTTATATATCAGGTAATCTTTTTCTGAAGATTATTTCAACTTAACCGTTGAATTATCCAGTATTTTAATTTCAGCTTTCTTTTTTGCTCCTATTGTGGTTATATTCTGAATATTTCCACCAGTTACGTCATCGCAAACAATCGCAGGGCGAGAATCTGCATTTTTCAGGTCAAACACGATATTATTTAAATTGATATCATTGACGTGTCTTACATACAAGCCATAAGAAGGTAATGTTCCGAACATGGTCGATTCGGGATATAGTTCTTCAAGTTCTTTTATAATCACATTGTCTATATTTTCAGTTATCCCGCCGGGGCATACAAAACGGCTGTTGGACAGTGAGATTCCTTTGACCTTGCCTTTTAATATTCCAGTGATGGAACAGCCTATAGGTGAAGAGGCATAAGCGGTTATACCACTGATGTTTATATTCGAGATCGAACCGACAAGAGGCTGAGGAGCCTCGTCGTAATGTTTACGTGCTCTGTTTCCGAGGCGAACAAACAGCGGTACATGGGGACCGTCAACCACTATATTTGAAATATTGATATTTTCCATAATACCACCATCTACTATTTCAAGTGCTATACCACAAATGCCTTCGGAAAGTCCCGTCTTTACAGTCTCAGCAGCAGATTTCCTGATCACGCAATTAGTAATGGTTACATTCCGGAATCCGGCTGTACTTTCCGTACCGAATTTTATAGCATTACAATGACTACTAAGAATGCAATTCGATACAACTATATTTTCGCTGATACGATCTGTAGTGCTTTTGAAGGTAATTCCATCATCATCGGCATCACCAATGATATTGGTAATAACAACATCCTTACAACCATCAATATCCATCAAGTCATTGTTTTTATTGGCATGATTGAATACTCTGATTCCATCAATCCGGAGTTTTTCACATCTTATATAGGATTGTAACCACATTGCCGAACTTCTCAACTCAATGTTTTTCACTGTTACATTCTTACAATCGGCTATCCAGAAAATATATGGACGATCACGATAACGATCGGGTTTTACTTTTGTCGTTACTGGAAAAGCTGCACCTTGTCCGTCGATAGTTCCTTCACCTTCTATTGTGATGTTATTTACGTTATGGGCAATTATTAAAGCCTGATACACCCATGTATCACCAAAGAATCTGAATCCAACCGTTGTTTTCGGATAATCGCTCAACTTTTTTGAACCTAACAACCGTGCATTTTTCTCAAAAAACAATGTAGTATTATTTTTCAGGAATAATGTTCCGGTAACAAAATTGCCAGCCGGAATAATAACTCGGCCACCTTTTACTGAGCTTTCATCTATCGCCTTTTGTATGGCCTTAGTAGAAACAGTTTTACCATCGGCTTTAGCACCGAAGGATGTAATGTTATGATCCGCTCCATGAACACCAGCGAAGGGAATAATAGTCAAAAGAATAATTTTAATCAGTTTCATATAAAATGCACTTTTTATTATTTATATAACCGTGTGAATTTCATCGTAAAACACACGGAGTTTTTTATTATCTATATAAAAGTGTTGATATACAGCGATATTTTATTATCGTGTATTTCCGTGTCATTGCAAATATATGGGATTTAATAGAGAAAAAACAAATCAAATAATATGTTGTATAACACATGGAATGCCCGTAAAATCAATGAAGTATATCGTTTTTACCATGAAATATTTCTCCGTGTATTTGCACGGAGCGGTTTTATTATTATCTTTGCACTCAAATAAGATTGTAGAAGCTATGGCTAAGAAATATAGAATTAAGGATATTGCTGAACTGGCAGGCGTTTCAACTGGAACTGTTGACAGAGTTATACACAATAGAGGTGAAGTATCTGCAGATAGTAGAAAAAAAATTGAAGAAGTGTTAATAAGAATTGATTACTCAAAATCTTTTGGTATTCAAGCTAAGGAAGAGAATAAACGATTTCGAATATTAGCCATTCTTCCGCAACACGCGGAGGGAGATTATTGGCATGCTGTGAAGAGAGGAATAGAGCATATGATTTATTACTCGGCTCACATTGAGGTAAAGCTTAATTTCCTTTATTACAACCAGTTTAACATTCACTCGTGTCGCGAGGCTTTTGACAAAGCTCTATCTATGAAATCGGATGCTATACTGATAGGACCTTCCTTTTTCGATGAAACTTTCATGTTCGCTAATCAGCTTTTTATAAAGAATATTCCCTATATTTATATTGATACATTCGTTGAAAATACAAAACCTCTGGCTTTTTTCGGACCACATCCGTATCAGACAGGTATTGTACAAGCAAAGCTCTTAACAACTATATTAGAAGACGGAAAAGATGCCGTTCTCTTTCAACCCAAAAGAGTTGGCGACAAGACATCAATACAATCACTGAGTAGGTCTTATGGCTTCATAACTTACCTGAAAGAACATTTTCCACATATAAAAGTACATTCGGGACAATACAATTATGAAAATAAAAAAGAGAATGACAGGCTTCTCGATCGTTTATTTGATGAATGCCATAGTATTGGCGGTGCCGCAGTTTTCGACACCAAGGGATATCTCATTGCAGAATATTTTAAAGAACGCAATATTACTAACATCAAATTAATAGGTTTTGGAACAAACAAGAAAAATGTCGATTGCCTGAAAAGTGGTAGCATAGATTTCCTCATAGCCGAGCGTCCGGAATATCAAGGCGAAGCCGCTATGAGAGCCGCCATTGATTATTTGCTATATAATGAGACTGGAAATGTTGAAAATTATACTCCAATAGATATATTAATAAAAGAAACCGTTGACTTCTACAAATAAGTAGCGAAAGCAGTGTAATTATTGACATATTTACCGTTAAACATCAAATATCGGTAAATATGTCTAATAAAATATTAACTAAATTTCCTTTTTGCCCAAATTTGTACCATACTTTTTCTCTTATGCCCTTGTCATCCTGTATTCCTTAGGCGACATCCCCGTGTGCTTTTTGAAGTAGCGTCCGAAGAACGACTGGTCGGGAAAATTGTAGCGGTCGGCTATCTCTTTCAGCGACAGGTTGGTGGATTGTAGGGCGACTTTAATCTCCAGTGTAAGGAACTCGTCGATAAGTTCTTTAGCGGAAATCTGACCTATCTCTTTAGTAATGGAAGAAAGGTAACGTGTAGAAATACAAAGTTGCTCGGCATAAAAGGCTACATCCCGTTGTGTGGTACAATTGGTGTGTACTAGGTGAATGAACTTTTTGAACAGCTGCCCTTTCCGATTGCCCCCTTCCAATTGCTCTTTGGTGAAGTATCGCTGCACCTTATCATAAGTATCCAGAAAGAATACCTGAAGCAGGTTCTGGGCAATACTTTCGCGGAATTGGTTTTCCTTGTCGGCATAGATGGCAGCGCTTGCCTCTATCATTCTCAGGATGGAGCGTATGGTTTCGGGTCTGGTATGCGTATAGCAGGAGTTTTCTTTCATGAAATGCATGAATGCTGGATCCAGTCGGAAACAAGCCACCTTCATCATTTCACCCGAATAGGCAAAATAGTGTATCTGGAAGTCTTGGCTGGCCGATCTGAGCGAAAGAATAGAGCCGGGCAATAACATGATATTCGTATTCGGTATAATGTGATGTTTCTCCAGATCTATGGTGATTTCCGCTTCTCCGCCGGAACAGAACATAAGGACTCCGTTCGTTAATTTAATGAGTCGGTTGTGGTAAAACTCCAGATTATCGCTTCCGGATCTGAAGGTTTCTGCTTTCGTAGTCAATAATGGATTCATACTTTATTTCTTTTAAAGTTTTGTTGGAACAAAGGTAGAAGTTCTTTTTGGAATGTTAAGCAAACCGTTCCGAAAATGAACAAAGGAGTGCGATAAATGAAACAAGTTGTTGTTCAAAAACGGCATACCTTTGCCGCCGACATAACAAAAGATGTTTTTAAAAAGATTGTAGTATGACAACAAAGAAGAGATTGATTAGACAAATGATGACATTCATTTGTGGAGTAACATTGGTAGCATGCGGACAGGCTCCTACCGTGCAGACCAGTTCTGAGTATGAGGTGATGAGAATCACGACATCCGACAAGGAATTGCAAACGACCTATTCAGCGAGTATACGGGGAAGACAAGACATTGACATTTACCCACAGGTGTCCGGTTTCCTGACTAAACTCTGTGTGGAAGAAGGTCAGGCGGTCCGCAAAGGACAGGTCTTGTTTATTATTGATCAAGTGCCTTACCGTGCGGCTTTGCAGACTGCGGAAGCCAATGTGGAAGCGGCGCGTGCAAGTGTAGCTACGGCTCAACTGACGTATGACAGTAAAAAAGAATTGTTTGCCCAGAACGTGATTTCCGAGTTCGATTTGCAGACATCTTATAATAACCTGCTGACGGCGAAAGCGCAGTTGGCGCAGACGGAAGCGCAACGTGTAAGTGCCGCCAATAACCTTTCTTATACGGAAGTGAAAAGTCCTGCCGACGGTGTTGTAGGCACTCTGCCCTATCGTGTGGGCGCTTTGGTTAGTGCCAGCCTGCCTAAACCGTTGACTACGGTTTCTGATAATTCCGATATGTATGTTTACTTCTCGATGACAGAAAACCAGTTGCTGGATATGACGCGCCGCTACGGTTCCAGGAGTAAAGCATTGGAGGAAATGCCTGCTATTGAGCTGATTCTGAATGATAAATCCACTTATCCTTCACAGGGCAAGATTGAAACAATCAGTGGAGTTATCGATGCTTCTACCGGAACTGTCAGCCTGCGTGCCGTATTCCCGAATAAAGAAGGATTGTTACAGAGTGGGGGAGCCGGTAATGTAGTGGTTCCTGTTCAAAAACGGAATTGTATCGTTGTTCCGCAAGCGGCTACTTATGAAGTGCAGGATAAAGTGTTTGTGTTTAAAGTAGTAGATGGTAAAGCACAGTCTGCCCCGGTGGAGGTGACCCGTGTGAATGGTGGAAAAGAGTATATCGTAGACAAGGGTTTGAATGTGGGTGATGTAATTGTGGCCGAAGGCGTGGGATTATTGCGCGAAGGTACACCTATACAAGCTAAGGCAGCATCCTCTGCAACACAAGAAACCGCTAATCAACAAACAAAGGAGGATTAATCCATGAATCTGAGAACATTTATTGAACGCCCGGTATTTTCGGCAGTCATTTCTATAACGATTGTCATTCTAGGTATCATCGGGTTGTTTACCCTGCCCGTCGAACAATATCCCGATATTGCTCCGCCTACCGTTATGGTAAGTACCACGTACTACGGTGCCAGTGCAGAAACTTTGCAGAAGAGTGTTATCGCTCCGTTGGAAGAAGCTATCAACGGTGTGGAAGACATGACCTATATGACGTCCACCGCTACCAATGCCGGTTCGGTATCCATTACTGTCTATTTCAAGCAGGGTACCGATCCGGATATGGCTGCCGTCAATGTGCAGAACCGTGTATCCAGAGCTACCGGACAGCTTCCGGGAGAAGTAACCCAGGTAGGTGTGACTACTATGAAACGCCAGACCAGTATCTTACAGATGTTTTCATTGCATAGTCCAGATAATTCGTACGATGAAAACTTCCTTGCCAACTATATGAGTATCAACTTGAAACCGCAGTTGCTGCGTATTGCAGGTGTGGGCGATATGATGATTATGGGTGGTGACTACAGTATGCGTGTCTGGATGAAGCCTGATGTGATGGCACAGTACAAACTGATTCCGTCTGACGTGACGGCGGCACTTGCCGAACAGAATATTGAATCGGCTACCGGTTCGTTCGGTGAAAATTCGGATGAAACCTATCAATATACCATGAAGTATAAAGGCCGTCTGATTACACCCGAGGAATTTGGTGAAATCGTAATCCGTTCTACGGAAGACGGTGAAGTGCTGAAGTTGAAAGACATTGCAGATGTGGAACTGGGTAAGGACAGCTACGCCTACAAAGGCGGTATGGACGGTCACAATGGTGTTTCCTGTATGGTATTCCAGACGGCCGGTTCTAATGCAACGGAAGTAAACCAGAACATTGACAACCTGTTGGACGAAGTGCGCAAAGACCTGCCGAAAGGTGTGGAACTGACACAGATGATGAGTTCCAATGATTTCCTGTTCGCTTCTATCCATGAAGTAGTAAAGACTTTGATCGAGGCTATCATTCTCGTTATCTTGGTGGTATATGTATTCTTACAGGACATCCGTTCCACATTGATTCCGTTGGTGGGCATCATCGTGTCACTGGTAGGTACCTTCGCTTTTATGTCCGTTGCCGGATTCAGTATCAACCTGATTACACTGTTTGCATTGGTGCTTGTGATCGGTACGGTGGTGGACGACGCCATAGTCGTCGTCGAGGCGGTACAGTCGAGGTTTGATGTCGGGTATAAGTCTTCTTATATGGCAAGTATCGACGCTATGAAAGGTATCAGTAATGCGGTTATCACCTCTTCACTGGTATTTATGGCGGTATTCATTCCTGTATCGTTTATGAGTGGTACGTCCGGTACGTTCTATACGCAGTTCGGTCTGACGATGGCGGTTGCGGTAGGTATTTCAGCCGTTAATGCTTTGACGCTGAGCCCGGCTCTTTGCGCTCTGCTGCTGAGACCTTATATTAATGAAGATGGCACGCAGAAGAATAATTTTGCCGCCCGTTTCCGTAATTCGTTCAATGCGGCTTTCGATGTGGTGGTGAATAAGTATAAGAATGCGGTATTATTCTTTATCAAGCGTCGTTGGTTGTCATGGTCATTGTTGGTTTGCTCAGTGGTAGTGTTGGTGCTCCTGATGAACTCTACGAAGACCAGTTTGGTGCCTGATGAAGACCAGGGTGTATTGTTCGTCAATGTAAGCACGGCTCCGGGTAGTTCACTGAAGACTACGGATGATGTTATGCTTCGTGTGGAAGAACGCTTGGAGGCTATTCCGCAGAAACTTCATATTCAGAAAGTAACCGGCTACGGCTTGCTTTCCGGACAGGGAAATACCTTCGGTATGATTGTAGTGAAGCTGAAACCTTGGGATGAACGTACGAAGAAAGAAGATCAGGTGCAGGCTGTCATCGGACAGATTTATGCCCGCACGGCAGATATCAAGGATGCCACGATCTTTGCAATTGCTCCGGGTATGATTCCTGGTTATGGTATGGGTAATGCACTCGACCTGAATGTACAGGATAAGTTGGGCACGGATGTGAACACCTTCTTCCAGACTACCCAGCAATACCTGGGTGCTTTGAATCAGCGTCCTGAAATCTCCATGGCCTATTCTACTTTCGATGTACGCTATCCGCAGTGGACTGTAGAAGTCGATGCTGCCAAATGTAAGCGTGCCGGCATTACTCCGGATGCAGTGCTCTCTACACTTTCGGGCTACTATGGCGGACAGTATGTATCTAATTTCAACCGTTTCTCAAAGGTATATAGGGTTATGATACAGTCCGGTCCGGAATACCGCATGGATGAGTCTTCATTGCACAACACCTTTGTACGGATGGCAAACGGTGAGATGGCTCCACTGAGTCAGTTTGTTACGCTGACCCGCAGTTATGGTGCCGAGACTTTGAGCCGCTTCAATATGTATAACTCCATAGCTGTGAATGCCATGCCTGCTGAAGGGTATAGTACGGGTGATGCCATCCGTGCCGTGAAAGAGACAGCGGAAATCAGCCTGCCGAAAGGGTATGGTTATGACTTCGGTGGTATCACACGTGAAGAGAATCAGCAGAGTGGTACGACGGTAATTATCTTCGGCATTTGTATTCTGATGATCTATCTTATCCTGAGTGCGCTTTATGAAAGCTTCATCGTTCCGTTTGCAGTTATTCTTGCGGTTCCGGTAGGTCTGATGGGTACGTTCTTGTTTGCCAAGATAGCAGGATTGGAGAATAACATTTATCTGCAAACAGGTTTGATTATGTTGATCGGTTTGCTTGCCAAAACAGCCATTCTGTTGACGGAATATGCTGCCGAGCGCCGAAAAGCGGGCATGGGATTGATTGCTTCCGCAGTCAGCGCAGCCAAAGCCCGTCTTCGTCCTATCCTGATGACGGCACTCACCATGATCTTCGGTCTGTTCCCGCTGGTGGTAGCTACCGGAGTAGGTGCTAACGGTAACCGTTCATTGGGTACGGGTGTAGTAGGTGGTATGACAATCGGTACACTGGCATTGCTTTTCATCGTTCCGGCTTTGTTCGTCACCTTCCAGTGGTTGCAGGAGCGTCTTCGTCCGGTTCAGTCCATGCCTCCCAAAGACTGGCAGATTGAGGAGGAGATGGAAGTGAGTAAGAAAGAAATAGAAGAATCACATAAATGATAGGTTGGCACTGGATACAGGAGTATTTTCATTCTCCTCCTCCCGGGAGGAGGAGTACCCGTAGGGGGAGGTGGTAGGTAAAACAATAAAATATCTATAAATAATAAAATTAAGGAATTTCTTTCTCACCTACCACCCCGCCCTTTGGGCACCCCTCCTCCCGGGAGGAGGGGAATTGAGATACTCCGGTTGTGCTAATTCATCATTTTCTAATGAAATAAACAATATAAATAATGAAGAAACAAATCATCACTTTAGCTGTCGCAGCCTTGCTGTTGAGTAGTTGCGGCATCTATACTAAATATGAACGTCCTGAAGTCAAGACCGACGGACTTTACGGGCAGGATGTAGAGGTGGAAGACACCACCTCTATCGCCTCTCTCTCCTGGCGCGAGTTGTTCACCGACCCGCAACTACAATCTCTCATTGAGCATGCACTGCAAGGCAATACTGACTTGCAGTCCGCTCAGTGGCGCATCAAAGAAGCGGAAGCCACTCTGTCATCCGCCCGTCTGGCCTATCTGCCATCTTTTATGTTGACTCCGCAGGGAGGTGTCAGTAGCTTTGATAAATCAAAAGGTTCCTGGACGTATAGCGGCATAGCATCCGCCAGTTGGGAAATTGATATTTTCGGTAAACTGACCAATGCGAAACGCCGTGCGAAAGCTTTGTACCTTCAGAGCCTGGAGTACGAACAAGCTGTCACTACTTCGTTAATAGCCAATGTGGCAAATATGTATTATACCTTATTAATGCTCGATGCACAATACAACGTCTCTGCCGAAACTGCCGCCAAGTGGCGTGAGAGCGTGAAGACAATGCGTGCCATGAAAGCAGCAGGTATGACGGATGAGGCCGGAGTAGCCCAGACCGAAGCAAACTGTTATATGGTAGAAGCCTCTTTGCTCGACCTTAAACAGCAAATCCGTGAAGTAGAGAATTCACTTTCTATTTTACTGGGTGATGTGCCCGACGCCATCGAACGTGGAAAGTTACAGGGACAAAGTTTCCCGGAAGAACTTAGCGTAGGCGTTCCTTTGCAGTTGCTCTCCCGTCGTCCCGACGTGAAGAGTGCGGAACTCTCGCTGGCACAGGCCTTTTATAGTACCAATGCAGCTCGTTCGGCTTTTTATCCTTCCATCACTTTGGGAGGTACGGCAGGTTGGACAAACTCTGCCGGAAGCATGATTGTCAATCCGGGCAAGCTGTTACTCTCCGCAGTCGGTTCACTGACACAACCTTTATTTTATAAAGGATTGAACATGGCACAGTTGAAAATAGCCAAAGCCCAACAGGAAGAAGCTAAACTTTCTTTCCAGCAGGCTCTGCTGAATGCAGGAAGTGAAGTGAACAATGCCCTTACCCAAGTGCAGGTGGCCCGTGGTAAAACAGAGTTGCGCGACGGACAGATCACTTCATTGGAAACCGCAGTCCGAAGCACGCAATTGTTGATGAAACATGGCAACTCCACCTATTTGGAAGTACTTACCGCCCAACAATCGTTGCTCTCTGCCCAACTGACGCAGATAGCCGATCGCTTCGATGAGATACAGGGAATTATCAATCTCTACCAAGCCTTAGGTGGTGGCAGGGAATAAAGAATAAATCATATACTCTCTCTTCTCTCGTTTCTTCATCCCCTTTTATCCTTCACGAAGTGGAGTGGTGAGAGGGGATATTATTATTGTTGCAAGTACTGGTCAATCTGTGCCACCGTTGCATCTTTCAGCAATACTTTCTTGTTTTTATCCAACAGATACAGGGTAGGTATTGCTTTCAGATCATACAGATTCTTTTCTTTTATAACGAGTTTTTTATCATACCCGTTTATCCATTCTTTTGGGAAATCCGGTAAGTGTCTTTCCCATTCTTCCTTATCTTCATCCGGATAAACAGCCAGTATCTTTAAGCTTCCTGCGGCAAATTCCTTATTGATGGCAGGTGCCTGTTTTAGTTCTTCTATACCTTCTTCACAAGCATGGCATCCCGGATTGTTGATAAACAGCAGCGTATATTTTGCTTTCACTCCGTAGAGCGTACCGCTTTTCCCGGACAGCAGTGTATAAGTGAAATCTTCTGCCGGCCTTCCGATGCGGTTCTGTTCAGCCAGCTCCCTGCGTCCTTGCGGAAGTGTTTTCTCCGTATCATTCAACACCTTGCTTTCCAGCATGGCATCCAGCACCGGGATGTAAAATTCCTCATTCCGCATCGGAGAGTTGGGATCATACAAATACTTTTCGGCTAAGTCCGTATAATAGAAGAATACGACTTTCTTTTGATCTGCCAGCTTATACAGTTGCTTTATGGCAGCTATCGCGGTAGTGTCCGGAACTACCTTCATAATATCTATAAAGTCCACCCACGCCTGTTCCGTAACATCCGGCAGGTTAATATAAGTGGTATCGGTAAAATCCATATTGTCCCAGTAGTGCCGTACCAGATAATCTGCACGCAATTCGGGGGTATTCAGCATGGCTGGTATAATGGGAAGCGTGAATTTTTTCACGGTGTCTGCCTGAAGTGTTGTTCCCTTGTTGTCATTTGCTTTCCGGCTGCCGCATGAGGCACATAGAATCAGGAACAGGAAGAAAATGTTGAGATAAGTTTTCATAATTCAACTACTTATATATTGAAAGACAAAGATAATGCAAATGTTTTAATTACCATTTGTTAAGTATCAACAAATTAATGAAACCTACCTTTGCACCGCTTTTTAAAAACAATGAGATATGCAAAGGGATAATTTAGACTTCAAAAATATGAGTGTGAGTAAGTTGTTTACAAAACAACTTTTCCCCACGTTGCTGGGTATGGTATCATCCGCATTGTTCACTGTTGTCGACGGGATATTCGTAGGACGCGGAATAGGCAGTGATGCCATTGCCGCGGTGAATATTGCGGCGCCTATTTTTATGATAGCAGCCGGGTTGGGACTGATGTTCGGTATGGGTGGAGGAATTCTTGCTTCCATTAATCTGTCTCGTGGCAAATTGGTGGTCGCTAATATCAACGTCACGCAGTCAATCGTTATGCTGACGATTGTCAGCGTCATTATGGGAATACTGTTGACCGTGTTCCCCGAAACTGTCGTTACTTTGTTGGGAGCCGAAGGGCATCTGACGGAATTGTCGGCGGAGTATTTGTTTTGGTTCTCCATATCCATTCCGTCCACGGTTCTACTGGTGGCGTTGCCGTTCTTCGTGCGTCTGACGAACCCTAATTTTGCCATGTGGGCTATGCTGGCGGCTACTGTTGTCAATATCTTGCTCGATTATATCTTTATCTTTATTTCTGAGTGGGGATTGTTCGGTGCTGCTATTGCCACTGACTTGGGAGAATTGGCGGGGACACTTTTACTCTTGGGTTATCTGCTTCGTCCGTCCGTATCCGTTCGGTTTGCCAGGTTGAAGATGAGTATCAAGAGCATCCGACTGACACTGAGGAATACATGGTATATGCTGAAACTGGGTGTTTCATCCTGTTTGAGCGAAATGACAATTGCTGTCATGGCTATTGCCGGCAATTATGTGTTTATGAGTCATCTGGGAACGGATGGAGTAGCGGCTTATAGCATTGTCTGCTATCTGTTCCCTATTATTTTCATGGTGTTCAATGCTATGGTTCAGTCGGCACAACCTATTGTCAGCTACAATTACGGTTGCGGACAGTTATTGCGCTCCAATAAGGCATTGCGTTTATGCATCATTTCCGCTGTTGTGTTCGCTTTGCTGATTAGCGGAGTGTTTGCCTGTTTCTCCGGCGATATTGTTTCCCTGTTCTTGCCGGACCGGACAAGTCATGCCTGGCAATATGCGGTTGTCGGTCTGCCTCTGTTTGCTGTCGATTACATTTTCTTCGGGATAAATGTAATCACAATAGGGTATTATACCAGCATTGAACGTATCAATCTGGCGATGAGGCTTACACTGCTGCGTGGTATCTTGCCGGTCTTGTTCTTCTTTATATTGCCTGTATGGTTCGGCGTGACGGGAATCTGGCTTGCGGTGGCAGCGGGAGATATTACTACAACAATCCTTATTTTGCTGTGCAGAAAGAAGGTTTAGTATTGATATATCTATGAATTATTTTCGATGTATCCGATATGAAGTGGGTAGAAGATACGTGGTGGTCTGGGGAAGTAGGGGGAAAGGAGGCAGTCTCTCAAAAAATGAGAGCTACCTCCTTCCGCTTACTGTCAGAGAGAGTTTATGCTTATTCTATATATGAGGAAAGTGCATCATTATAATCGACTTCTTTGGCCGGGAATACCCAAGTCCACTGATTGTTGTCCGAAGGTTGGATGGTTATAGCAAACTGTACATGGAAACTGCCTTCCGGATATGATTTGCGTACGATTGGCTCTTTCCAGCGTTTGTAGTCGAACCAGTCGAAACCTTCGCCCCAGAGTTCTATCCTGCGATAAAGTTTCACTTCTTGCAGCAGGTCATCTCCTGTTTTCGTACAGGTATAGGCGGGATTGCGGCCTGAATCCTTATTCAGGGCAACCAGTAATTTTTGTGTTTCTGCATCCTTACCACCTATGTGGCAGTTGGCTTCGGCTTCAATCAGATACATCTCTGCCGAACGGAAATTATTCAATTGCCCTATACCCGGTTGGTCGGCACATAATATTTTGAACTGCATATAGGCAAAGATATAACTGGTGCTATAAATTTTGTCGGCATAATCTTTCATAGCCCGGTCATACAGGGCGCCTTTCGAAGCCCGTCCGGTAGATGTGGTATATGTTTCACCTTCTTTGGGTCCCAGAAACATGTTCTTACGTACATCGGTTTCAGGAATCTGATCGTACAGTTCTTTGCTGATGGAACATGCGTAGGTCCTGCAAATGCTGGCACTGGAGTTGCTGCCCTGATAGGCAAAGAATGAATAATAGTGCAAATTCTGGTCCGTAGCATTGTAACTGCTCCATATCCATTCTTGGTTAGGGGTATTAAAACCGCCATCCACATACTCGGAGTTTGTCATCAGCGGATAATTAGCACGTGCCAATACTGCATACCGTGCAGCGGTTGCCCAGTCTTCACGAGTCAGGGCCGCACGGGCATAGGTGGCATAAGCCACATCCAGGTTTGGACTGTAATTGTCCCCGCTCGAACGGTCCAGTTCCGATGCTGTGAAATTGGAGATAGCCTCATTCAAATCTTCATAAATCCGGCCGTAAACTTCTGCCAGTGTAGAAGTTGGCAATTCACCCGTACTCAGGTCTATGCGCAGGGGAAGTCCGCGGCTGGAACCATTATTACTGTCGCACCAGCGATGACAATAGAGTTGGCTCAGCATCATGTAGCTGTATGCTCTGAATGTCAGTGCCTGAGCTTTTATAAACTGCTTTTCTTCATTGCTACCGCTGGCATTGTCGATATTTTCAATGATGGCATTGGCATTACCTATCAGCTTATAATAGTAGAACCAGGGGTAATAACAATAGCTTGAAGTATTTCTTTCGTGATAAAGCGAATTGATGATAGAAGACCATCCGGTCAGGTTTGATTTCTGAAAATCGTTTCCCGGATAGTTGCCATACCACGTCTTGATAGTTCCTTCACCATTGAATCCTTGTGAACTGAGATATTGGTTGACCATTAACCTGCAAATACCATTTATTGCGAGTTTGGCATTCTGAGTGGTTTCAAAGATAGTGGCCGTACCCGTGGATGATTGGGGTACAGTGTCCAGATAGTTGCTGCCGCACGAGGCCAACAGAACTGTGAGTCCTAATGTGTATAATATCTTTTTCATAAGTGAGCGTTTTATTATTATAGTTTAATGTTGATACCAACGGAGAATACTCTCGGAGTTACCAGATAATTGTATTGCGAACCGCCGAATGATTGCTGGGGATTCATGCCCTGGCGGGCTGTGAATGTCCATAAGTTCTCGCAATTTGCGCTCACGCTTATTCCCTGCGGGTCCAGTCGTTTCACAAAGGAAGCCGGTAGCCGGTAGCTCAGTGTGAGGTTTTTAACTACTAAATAGTCCGAACTGACAAGCCATCTGGAAGAAGCGGAATTATTGTTCGCACTCATCGTGCTGTTTATCTGAGGAATGCCATCTATCCAGATACGGTCTGCCGAGTTTTCTGACATTCCCTCGGGAGCCGCTTTCCAGGCATTCATAATGTCGGAATGGAAGTTGCCGGGTGAAGTGCCTGTAGTCATTAACGAACGATATACCCCATCATAGGTTTTACCTCCCAACGAGTAGGTGAACAAGGCGGAGAAAGTAAGTGATTTGTAAGATACCGTACCGGTAAAGCTACCGTAGACTTTGGGTAGTGCCGAACCGTGGAATTCTTTCAGGGCGTAAGTCGTGTTGTTGGTATAATAAGTGCCGTTGATGGAAGTCAGACTTTCATTGTCGCTGATGTCAGTACCTTCTGCATTTCCCAATTTGCTGCCATCGGGCAGTGTGATGAAATAGTCTTCCAGATTGAGTGTGTACAGAGAGTTACCGGTGAGTTGGTCGACACCGACATAAGTCGGCAGGAAGAACTCATAACGGCTTTTGCCTTCCACTATCTTGTAGTTTCCCGATATGATCCCATCCTTATTTTGTTCAGGCAGCTTCACAATCTTGTTCTTGACGAATGTGGCATTCGTTGCAAAATTCACTTTCCATTTCTTATCTCTGTAGATATCGATGTCCGTATTGATTTCGAAACCTTTGTTGGAGATGGTTCCCAGATTCTTTGCAATGGTGGCCTGTGCGGATGTGGTTGAAGTGGTTCCTGCTGACAACGGCAGATAAACATCGAACAAAAGATCCTTGTTCCGTTTGTCAAAATACTCAAGACTGATGTTCCAGCGGTTGAACAAACGGCCTTCAAGTGCTATGCCATAAGCCTCTCCGGTCTCCCACTTCAGATCGAGAGCTTCGTTCTGAGATAAATAATATGCCCCGATGTTTGCATTCTGGCTACCGGCATAAAGTCCCATATAGCCATAATATCCGGTTCCGGCATCATTTCCCACTTGTCCGTAGTTGGCGCGGAATTTCAAAGAGTTTATCCAGGTGACAGATTGCATGAAGTCCTCTTCCGATATAATCCAGTTTGCACCGATGCTACCGAAGTTATCCCAGCGGTTCTGTTTGGAGAAGCGGGATGAACCGTCACGGCGGAACGAAACTTCCAGATTGTATTTCTCGGCGTAGTTGTAGCGGATACGTCCCAGGTAGCTTTCCGTACGATAGTCTGTCTCGTAGCCGGTCAGGCTGGTAATATCTGTGAAGTTCGACAGATTCGGCTTTCCGGCAAATGTCTCGGTCGTCTTGAATGCATACTCATAATCATAATTGTTGGAGTAGTTTTCGTGCGAGTACATCTATGTAGTGTTTGCCATATACATGATTCCAGTTCAGTTGCTGCTGGAAAGTATAATTCTTATAGCGGTAAGTCACTCGCTTGGTACGTCCGTTGTTTCCTTTACCGTCACCGATAGTGGCATTGTCGTAAGAGGTCTGCTCGGAGTTTCGTACGTTGAGGTCACCTTTCACTGTGAATGTGAAGTCGTTCAGGAACTTGACGTCTGCAAAAGCAATACCTTGCAGTGTGTTGCGTATGGTTTTGTCCGTACTCAATTCGTTTTTTTAGGGGTGAAGCTCATGGAGGTACGGGCTGAGATGCGATGGAAATCCGAGTTTGTCACATAACCTTTCTCATCCAGATAGCCAATGGAAAAGTAATAGTTACTCTTTTCGTTGGCGGTATTTCCGCTAAAGGAATATTCCTGCCGGTATCCGTTGCGGATGGCATCCGAATACCAGTCAAGGTCATCGGTATATTCCGGAAGGATTTGTGCATCCGAAACCAGATTACCATTTGCGTCGAATAACTGGTCGTCCGGTTTATTATAGATATTCAGATATAGTACTATTAATCTGTACGCCCGATGTCGTACCTTCCAATGCTGAAGTTACGCTGGAGGTTGGTCACATTTCAATCTGATCCTGGTTGACGGATGAAATGGCTCCTGTCAGCTATGATTTTTTTGCTGTACCGTAGGCTACTGTTACAATCACTTCATCCAGCATCTGAGAATCGTTTGACATGATGATCCTGAGTTGAGGCTTGATTGCAACTTCCTGCGTTTTCATGCCAACAAACGAGATAATTAAGGTTCTGGCATCATTGGGAACATTGGTGAGTGTAAACTCTCCGTTTACGTTGGTAATCACTCCTTGTGAGAATCCTTTCACCAGAATAGATGCACCAACCACCGGCTCATTGCCTTTTTCTGAAATCACGACTCCGGTTACTTTGGAGACTTGGGCCAATGTTGCACTTGTCCATAAAAACAGATAAGCCAGCATGATAAATAGTAGTTTTCTTTTCATACGCTCTCTTTTTAAAATTAGTATTTTTATTTCTCGAGTTCTGCAAAAACTTAACTGTCATTTATTTGTTGAATTTTATGGGCTTGTTTGAATATAAATAGAGAAAAGTAAAGCCCCCCTTCCACACGGCTGTATTCCCTTATTCATCGGGGTTTGCGTGTGGAAGGGGGCTTTGGCTCCTTATTTTGCTTTTATCTTGTCACTATCTTGTCTTTACTTACTCCGTAGTAGCCTGCCACGGGTACATATATCGGTTGCATTTGTCGTCCGATGTTTTCTATTTTTCCTTCTGCTTTCAGTCGTCTCAGGTGTTCCATTGCCTTTGATTTCATGAAGCCACATATATGCTGGAAGTCCCGGCGTGTCATCAGCTGATGTTCGGCAAAGTATTCCTTCAGTCGCATGTCTATCTCCACGTCCGATAGCTTGCTGGAGTGCCCGCTATGCTTGAAATTCTTCAGTTTTACATTGCCTATCTCGTTCTTCAACGCTTGGTCGGCGCGGAATTTGATGCCCTTCAGTTTCACTTTCTCATTTTTTCGTTTCGTTTCCATTGTGATGCCTTCCTCGCATTTCAGTGTAGGATGGAAGTATCCGATGCCGTCCAGATGTACTTGCCGTCCTTCCGCCAATTCTTCTCCCATTATATGCGATAGTGCATCGAGTACTGCCGATACATCCGTCTCTGTCAGCGAACTGCGTGCCTGTATTTTGTGGCGGATTTCGTCTGTTCCTACTTTTCCATTGAGGGTGATGCGTGCATGGATTGTTTTTGGATCCGTTTGATCGTTAGGTACCGGATTCTCATACCATTCAAAAAGTATAGCCATTGTTTGTCGTTTTATAGATAGATAATGGTGCAAATGTACCATTTATATATAGGAAGAGCAAATTTTAGATAGTAAGCATTCGGCCTTGTGCGTATTTGTTCTCCTTGTTTTACCTTTTATCTTT
>OKWR01000272.1_pt1 | contig 63756 bp, 49 predicted proteins | sample 1607101 | NCBI WGS metagenome assembly OKWR01 (sample SAMN04414076, study PRJEB24778) | human gut metagenome | material: faecal | host: Homo sapiens
GTGCCGTTATAGTGTACAGTTCTTCCAGCAACTCCCAGAACACATCCGGCGGCCTACCTTTCGGCTCCCGGCCTAGGCAACATTGCCGGACATAACCGGATACATTCATACCGCAACGTCTGGCGTTGCGCTCCATTTTTTCTTTCTCTTTCAGGCTCAACCGCAATTGAAGCCTTGTGTCGTTTTTCTTCATATACCTCCTGATTTTTGGAATAGTCCACACCCGGAAGCGGTGTGGATTTGGGATTTGTGCCTACAAATCCGATGCTCGTTACCTCTAAGGACATACCCTCAGACTTCGTGGCTTCGTGGATAAAATGGAACACACAGGCCGGACACTGTGTGTTCCACTGGAAAACGAGGATGACGGGGTCGTTTACACCGACTGCTCCCAATTTCCCTATTTTCCTGACAGCAGGATGAAATATGGCATTCTCATCTGCCTTTCGACTGCTGTCAAAAAGCTACAGGATTTGCGGCCAATTTTTGCCATTTTCCTGCAATTTTCGGAGATTCTTGCAGTCAGAAGAAGCTTTTCAGGAAATTTCCAGCCTTTTCCGCACTTCTTTCCATAGTCTTTTGATTCTCGGATGAAACTTCCGCTACGGTTTCTGCTGGAACCGTTCGGACAATGGCACTCCCCAACATTTCCTGCAAGGTTCTTCGTATAGAATCATTTACCTGCTGAATAAAGAGCCGCTTCGCTTCTTCCTCGTCCAGGTAGCTCCCGTAGGCATTTACCGCCGCAATAATAAACTGGCTCATGGATTGACCACTGTTACTCAAAATCTCGTTGGCTCTCCTGGCCTCCGGCTTGTCGAGGTTTAACCGGAGCTTGATATTCCGAACATTTTCAGCCATTGCGCAGATGATATTCTGTCAGGAACTCATAACCCTTGGCAGTGGCACAGATGTCATCATCGAATGTGACACGGCTGCTGTCCAGCTTGGCGAAATTCCGCAGCAGGCAGCCCCCGCCGCCTACTACATACATCCGCATGAGGGACGGCGTATAATCATGCACCTGGAGCCGCCGCAGAATTTCCTGAGCATACCGGCTGGCCGCTGTTTTCATGATCTTGAGATATTCCTTGGCGACATCCGCTTCGCCGGTTCGCAGATACGCCTCCACGATGCCCTCGTCCATGACCACCTGGTACTTGTTCATAACTGCCTCCAGGATGGCGTTCACGCACTGCTGAGTCCCGAATTTCTCTGTGTACATTTTATCGGGAATGGCATCCCCATCCCGAAGATACATGAGGTTCATGGTGCCGTTGCCAATATCGCAGAGCAACGTCATCCCTTTCAGGCCATCCAGCTTGTCCGCAATGGCGGCGTACCCCTGGGGAAGAATGTCCGCACCGACTATGCAAATTTTGTACCGTACTCCCTTAAACGAAAATTCCACTTCCTGATTCTTCAGCAGGTAGGCAAGATAATCGTCCTTTTGCTCCAACACCCAGCTAAGGGGCAACCCGGCGGAAAGATAAACGTCTGCCTCCGTCAGCCGTTCCCTGTTCAGCTCCATAGCAATAGCCGCCAAAGTGAGGATGTAGTAATCCTCGTCCAGGGTTTTCTCGGCGGTGTAGGTCTTGTGGCCTTCCCCGATCAGGTAGTAGCGGCCCTCGTAGACCAGCATATTCTTGGTGAACAAGGGTTCTGTGTCATAGGCGGTCAGTCCGGTATGGAAACAGAAATTTGCCGTTTTCATGTTTCCGTACCCGGCATCCACACCAATGATTTTGATGTTGTTGATTGTTTTCATTTGATTTTCCTTTCAAAATTTGGATTTTTGCGCACCTATTTGACCTCGCCCCCGTGCGCTTTGGATTCATCTGACGCCCGACAGCGAATCGGGTCCATGGGAGTTTCACCCCTGCGCTTCCGCCCAGCTCTTTCGAGAAGTATCATTGTCCTGCCCCCACCGTCGTCGCCTTGCCGGTTGCTACCCAGCATTGGAGGCCCGTGTTTATCGCTCGCGTATAACGGTCATGGCGCACGGGACTCTCGGCTCTGGTGGGGGAGAATGTATCAGATGAGTGATTATGAAACTGTCAAGGTACATGGAGGTGATTTAACGCCCTACCATTTCGTCTGGGAATTTTCAGCCAAAATGAAGAGGGGAAATTTTTAATCTCAGTTTGGCTTTTCCCGGGACTCCTGGGGACTGCAAATGTCCTCTCACTTATGGAGCCCACGAAACGAGTTGATTTTTTACATATTTTAGAAAATTTTTCCTTTTTGTAGGGCATGACAACTGCCGCCGGAAATTTTCCCTTCACTTATCGCGGGGAAAATGAGGTTTTGTTAGGGTGTTTTGCGGAAAAATTATTGATCCCCTCATATGATAGGCATCGAGACGGGTTTTCTATGAAATCAGATGTCTTAAAGCATCGAAGTGTTTTGACGTATTTTCCTTGTATTGTTTTGGAAGAACCGAACATTAAGATAAATAAATTAAAAATACGGAAGAAAATGTTCAAAATCCGTATTGAAACACATTGAAGGATGTGCTACAATGAGCGATATTTAATCAACTTATGATATGAGCGATTAAAATGAAACGAATTGAAGAATATACGAAACAGCTCCACACCAGTGTCAGCAATTATTGGATGCAGAAATCATCTCTGTGGATTACACAGCTTTGCGGCAAAAGCGGAATGGGAAAGACCTCCTTGGCGCAAAGCTACCTGGAAGCATACGGCGGGCAATACTTTTCTTTCCGAAATCTGGATGCGGCATTTGCCCCGCAGATATTCCGGCCCGGGTGCAAGCTGTGGAGGGAGTTCTTCGCAGAAATCGGAGAAACAAAAAATCGCCCAGTCATCTTTTTCGATGACGTGGACGATAGAAATGATAAGGAAGATTTTTTGAATGCACTGCCGACCCTGGCCAGGAAGGCGTATGTTGTGCTGCTTGTTCGGAATCAGATGGAGCTACCGTTTCCATTTGATGTGATACAAATGACAGCAATGACGTTCCCTCTGCTGCTGGCTGAAAACGAGGCACTAGCTCCGCTGGATGCCTTGCGGGCAATCGCAATCACGGACGGCATCCCGGAACTGGTGCGGCTGTACGATTTTCAAAAGAGCTTTACGGAGAATCTTCTGTCGCTCTTTACGCAGAATTCTTCCTATTTCCGCTATGCAGAATCAGAGTTGCGCAGGAACTTCCGAACCCCGGAAACCTACAATGTCCTGCTTTACGGAATGGTTACAGGACATAATCGCATCAGCCAGCTGTCGGAGTTTTCCGGCTTTCCGCAGAACAAATGCGATAAGTATTTGAAAGCACTGGATAAAGCCGGTCTTTTGGAATCGGCGCAAAAGAAAGATGCCGCCGGACACATCCGAACGCACTACTATCCAAAAGGCGGCTACTGGAAAGCATGGTTTCTGTATGTATTTCCGGCTCAAGGCCGCTGTATAAGACCAATAGAAAGAGACTATTTTCAGCGGCTTGCCAATGAAATTGACCGCACAATTGTTGCGGAATACTTCAAAAAGATCTGCTGGAACTGGCTTGAGAAAAATTATCACAGCTGCTATTGGGACGGGCTTCTTGATTTCGATGATCCGAAAAAACGGGATGTAGTGGTCAATGGTATTCGCTTTGACTATGTGCAGGAGACGAAAGATTATACAATTTATGTAAAAATCTGGGACAATGTTCAAGAAGGATTCCCGAAAGAAGCGTTCCAAAAGATAGAGGCGGCGACAACGCTGGCTCGTCCGTTTTATGATAATATCTACTACCTGTTCTCTGTGGGGAGAGCCTGCAATTATGTGGAGCAGCTTCGGCATTTGGATACGGTTGCTGTTGTGAATTTGAAATCCCTGCTGGGCCAGAAGAACGAGGAACTGTTTGGGCGTGTTTAGGCAGAAGTTTCCTCTGCTTTAATATGTGCCTTATAACTTCAATGGAGGAACCGTTGTGTCATTCTGTATATGTAATGGTTTTGAAGTCGAAGCCGCTAAAGGTATAATGCCCTAGACCTTGCAGGCAAAATCATGTGCCACAAAATCCTGGTTTCCTTGGATTCTTTCCTTGGCAAAAAACCTTTTGCATAAATATCTTCTAGGAAGAACGTGACAACTCATGGCCATGAGCCTTATTTCGGCAGGTATAACTCTGCTAATTATTGTGAAAAAATCCCACCGTCCTGTGTAGCAGCTACAGGCGGTGGGATCTGATTCAATTATCCTTTCAGCGGGTGGGGATCATGGCCGTGGGAGTCTTTAGCTCTAATCTGGCCATCCTTTCCATGAATCAGGAGTTCAGAGTGCTGATTTCTGGCGATGCTTCTCCCAACGTCAATGGCTTCTTTCTGAGTTGCTGTTCTGACAGTTGCCCGAGAATTACCGGAACCCTTGACTTGCCAGCCACCTTTGGGGTGAGGAGTAATATGTTGATTCTTCCCCATATAAATACTCCCCCTCATTCACGAGGCAGGCTCAGCAGGTTGTCATATCCGAAACTATTTGGCTCGGATTTAACATACTTTTCGTTGTAAGGGCTGAGCGCCGGCACTACATTGGGATACGGACTGATGTTTACCTTGATGGTTCCAGGATTTTTCTTGAGATAGTCATAGATAGATTCTTTAGTGTAAAAACCCGGTTCGTTTACGCCGTACAAATAGATTGAATCAATTTCGGCCAACTTTTGCGAGTTTCGACACCCATTTCTCATTTTGATTTTCACTGCGTAAATCATTATATCCTCCTTACGCATACGAACACTTTCCGTGTGGCTCTTCTGGTTGATTTCGGACTATGTAAACAGCCAAAAGAAAAGGCGGCCACCAAAATGCAATATTGCTTTTGTACAAAATCACATCTTGCGCTGCACCAATAGTCATGATATACTGACCATGTGTCAAGGCTATTATGCGGTGTCAGGCCATTGGTTCGGCATCGTGGACACATTATGCAGTGCTTGTGGACCCCCATCCTCAAGCGCTGTTTTCTTTTTCGCTGGAATTGTCGAGAGAATTATAGCGTTAGGTATCCCACATTCCTAATATTTTGCATCTTAGCAAACACAGCATGCTGTCGCTTAGTCAACAATACTGCCTATAAGCTCAGACAACGGTGCACCCCCATTTTTCTCTTCTTCCTCACGGACCCTGATAATAGCAGCTAAACGGTTTCCCATTTTCTTATTAACGATCAAAGCAGTACACAGAGTGTCAAGGTCAGCATCATCTACTTTAGACAAAAGAATTTTCATGGAAATCATGTAATTCTGCATTGCTTTTGCGAAGCTGATATCACGAAAAATTCTTTCAAAATCCTCTTGCTTGTTTTTCTGACCAGAGGATTCCCTCACATTTTCCCGCTCTTTCTCCGCAGTTCGCAGGATTTGTTCCTTAGCTTTCTCTGATAGCTCCTGATCATAGAAAAACTCAGGCCCGATACCGTAATAGATGGACATCTTCTCTCGGTTAGCATTGGAAGCAACTGTGGAGCCAGCTTCCCAATTTGCCACTGTAACCCGGTTTACTGACAATGCACGAGCAATTTGTTCCTGCGTCGCTCCGTAAATCTCGCGAATCTGTCTCAAATTATTATATTTCATAACACTCACCTCTTATAGTATCGCACATAATATCGAAAAAGTCAATACAGAAAGACTACAAAAAGAGTGTAGCATCTGCTTTATATTGTAAATATTTTGTTAAATCATTCCTTTTCAATTCCATTTATTTCCCTCTTCTCACAAAAAGCGAGATCAAATCTTTTTTTCGCTCCATTAGGTTGTCACCTTACAGTTGTAAGCACTTACTTATATTTTCGGAATAGTAGGGAATCCCACCGCCCTGTGTAGCAGCTACAGGCGGTGGGATTACGTTCTATCCTAAAGTTTTTACCGGCTCATATTCCGCTATTTTCCTTTCCCAATAATCCGAGGCAGATTTTCCGGCGAGACCGGCATTGTTGTCTCGCTATGCTCCTCGTAGGAAAGAACGATGCCTGTGGCTGTTCCGGCTTCGGTGTGGAGCGTTACCCGGCTGCCAACGGTGTACTGTGTATCTGCCAGATAGTAGGCATTTTTGCCATTATCCAGCCTGGAGACTCGGCACAGGCGGTAGGCTATCACGGCAGGAGGTTCTTGTGTGGAGGCAGGAGGGGACGGGCAGTGAGATTCTTCCGGGCAACGCATTCGGGCATGAGCAAGAGCGGTATTATAATCCGCTTTGGTTTCGTAATCATCGGGCGAAACGCCATAGGCAGAACCGTCCTCACAATTCAAACGCCAGGCATAGTGATTGTGGCTTTTGGAAGGCGCAGGTATGGCAGGCTCCGCTATGGCAACTTTCTCCCCAGTCATTTCGCACCGTTCTTGTTTTTCGATTGCTTTTAATGCGCTGCTGACTCCGTACAAACCGCCCAGGCTGATAAGCCCATCGCTGCCATGTCGCAGTGCGCCTGCGCCGTGTACAAGCATTGCTGCCTTGGCAGATTCTTCCCCTTCTCCCCGCTCGTAGTCCTTGAGTATTTTATGCCGGGTATAGGCACCCAAGACAGCGGCTCCGGCAAGATCCAGCATTGAGTTCAATGGCTCCGGGCATTTGGAGCTTTTTCTCCGTTTCGCCATAAGTATCCCCCAATTATTCCACACCCAGAGCTTTGAAAACCGCATCCTCCGGACTGCTGTAGAAAATCAGGCTAAACGCCCCAATCAGGTCGGAAGGGACACCGCCCAGGTCTGCCGCACTGGTGATGGGCAGCAGAACTTTTTTAGCACCGCTGTCCAGACAGACCTGAAGGGCATTGGCCAGCTCCTCTGCCTTGATCAGCGTGCCTGCAATGGTGAACTCTCCCAGGACCGCAGTACTGCTCAATACAGGTTTCGACAGAGCGATGGAACACAGGGCGATGAGCGTAGGCAGAGAAAGCTTCGTGGTCATACCCAGGCCCTGCAGATCCCGGTAGTCGATGGTATAGTCCCGGGTCACGGTGCTGATGCTGCCGCTAATGCGGCCCGCATTGGCTTTCAGATAGTTAAATGCCGTAGTGGGCGCAGCTTTTGCCTCGGAATTTGCAGGCAGACCCAGTAAAGTCAGCTTTCCGCTGCCTGGTACGATCTGGCTTTCCAGACGGAATACACCGAGCATGCCGGATTTGCCCCGGGATACAGTATAGACCTGTCCGGGATTGCACATTCCCTCCGGAATCAGATTGTCAGAACACTGCTCCGGTACGGACACATAACGCTCCTCAAAGGTATCGCTGTCAATATAGGAGAAGTTGACATCAAAGAACTCCATGCCGCCCAGTTTTTTGAGCTGTTCCTTCACCCGACGGCGCATCTCCAAAGCAATTACAAGAACTTCTTCAACATTCTCCTTGGAAAACTCCCCGTTGGGATAGAGAAGCTTCAGCAGCCCATCCACAGTCCGACGAACGGCAATGGTATCCCGTTGGTTCAGGTTTCGGCCCAGCTTAAAATATTTGTCCAGTGCATCGCCGTATTGCTCCTTGCGCAGTTCTCTTACGAAAGCGGCATAGTAGTCCGTAATAAAGCCGTAGTCATTGGTAAAATGCTGTGGGCGGAATTTAGGGATCTCCCAGCCGGGCAGATAGCAGTGCATCCGGTCCAGAAATGCGGTGTCTGTACCCATTTCCGGAGGAAATGGAGCAAAAAGGCTGGAGGTTTTCAGCAGCACATCCACACTCTGATTGATGTTGCCTACAAAGACCATAGAGGCTGAGGCGGCAATTTCCTCTTTGCCTCTGGCAAAGGAACCGGAGGCCATGTAGTCCTTCATGATCTGGACGCCGTCTTTGTCCTTGAATTTAATGCCTGCGACCTCATCGAAGGCTACGCAGTCCCACAGGCCCACCAGTCCGATGGTTCGGGCACTCATGTTGTAAAAGAGGTTGGCAACCGTGGTCTGTCCGCCGGATACCAGCACGCTGTTGGGAGAGATTTCTTTGTACAGGTGAGATTTGCCGGTGCTTCTGGGACCCAGCTCACACAGATTGTAGTTATTTTCTACCAAGGGGATCATTCGCAGCAGAAGCAGCCATTTCTCTCGGGCTGTCAGACTGTCCGGCTCATAGCCGCAGGAGCGCAGCAGGACATCGATCCATTCCTCTTTGGTAAATGCCGCCCGGCCTTCTTTCAACTCCGTCATATCTACCGAGGGCATCTGAATGGGGGTCAGCTTGTAGATTTTCACCGGAGAGTCCGAACTTCCGGACTTTTTTCTTTTCAACTCCGAGTCTGCAAATTCGAAATCATCATCTTCTGCAACATATTCCAGCTGAACAATGCACCAGATGCCGCCGCAGAGCAACCGGTCAAACTGCACCGGATACTCATCCGGCATCACGATATCCGCAAGTCCCAGATTGGAAAACTGGGCTGCATACCGATTCTTTTTAAGGTCAACCCTGGCGGTGATGTGGTCAATGACCGTAAAGCGGCCCCGGTTTTTCAGCATGGACAGGACTTTTTGCGCCTCATCGGGCCGGACAAAGTTGTCTGCCAGAATCCGCTTTACCGTTTGGACACCTTCCGCAATCACCTCCGGATCATCGGAGCTGCAGTACTGTCCCAATAGAAACTCCAGCACATATACCGGGACATTTGCCCCTTCCTTGATTTTCTTCGTCAGATCCTTTCGGACGATTTTCCCATCAAAGCACTGGCGCAGCTTCTGTTTGATCGTCTCTCTGGTACTCTGCTGCACATCATTTTGCAATTCTTCCATAGCCATCACCATGTTCTCTTAGAATCCATAATCGTTTGCAAAGGCAATATCGATACGGAATTCCTTGCGGAGGATTTCCATATCTGTCTTTTCGTCCACTACCACCAGATAATACTTCCGACCTGCGGAATACTGCTGATCCTTGAAGGAGAAACGCACCCGGAACTTGCGATTCACAGAATCCGGGTCTGTCTTGTCCGCAACAATGGTATTCTCATTGGAGATGCGGGTGCCATCCTCTTCGATAAAGTAGGCCCGGTAACGGGTGGCTTTCACAGTATCGCTGACCGGCTCTGTCTGCACAAAGTCCAGATTGCTCACCAGGTTGGTAATTTTGCTGCTGATGATAATCAAGTCGATTCTTGCGTTTTTTGTTTCCACCTTGCTCTTTTCCAGCTTGGCTTCCACCAGCGGAATCAGCATTTCCTGGGGGCTGCAGCCGCCGTGAGTGTAATTGAGTCCGGCACCTGGGGCGTTGAAAAGGTCTGCGCCCATGGGAGACAACACATATCTGGAATCCGCATATCCCAGTACTGCGCTCATCGGGATGTTTACCACGCCCTCTTTGTCAACAGGAGCATCCGCAATCGCACTGCGGCGATCTGCTTTCGCAATGCCTGCGATCTTATCACCGGCGGTCAGCAGGCTTCTGCGATAGAGAAAACCGTGGTCGGCTGTGACAATAAAGTGCTGGGTATTTGCAGTAGAGGACAGCTTCCGCATCAACGCATGAATTTCATTTACCGCTTCCTCACAGGCCGCAAACACCTCGTCTTCCGAGCTTGCCTTATCACCACGGGCATCAATTTGATTATGGTATACATAGACCAGTTCCTTTCCGGTGAATACCTCCCGAAGTTGGGTCTGGTTCATGCCCTTGATATCATCAAACCGAACGGCGGTACTCTTGGCATTGCGCTTTTGCAGGATCGCTGTTCTCTGGGCCAGATTGTCACAGCTTTCGCCGTCTACCACCACCTGATAATCATCGGAGATGGTAACATACCGATGGGGCAGCAGGGCCGCCATTCCAAACTGGGTAAAGGAAGGCAGCGTGGAAATCATAGACGAAACCGATGCCGTGGATTTTTCGTCTGCACAGAGCTTTACATACAGGGCGTATCCCACTTCGTAGCGCATGGCATCGGAGATGATCACCACCAGGCGATCCTTGGCACCGGCCACATGCTTATCATAGAATGTCATCTGCCGATCCAGGGTGGTTTCCCCGGAAGCATCCTCCAGCTCTCGGCTCCAGTTTACGCAGATGTTCTGCAAATAGGCTTCTTTATAGAGGTTTTCCACAAAGTCCCGCAGTGTTTCCATAGCAGCCGGATTTTGAAGCCGGTCGAAATGGTAATAGAACTTCCGGTAGCTCATATCCACCTTGAAGTGCTCCCGCACATATTTATCCGCAATCCGATTGACACCCGTCGTCGGAGTATAGTGGGCGCCGTTGACCAGATGGTATGCGTTGGCAACCACACCGTAGGCATCGGAAAACAGGGGGCCAAAGTGGAGATGGCTCCGCATGGCGCACAGCTCCGGAATGGACTGACCATCCAGCCGGGTGTCCATGTCCTCATTGATAACCCGATCCACCATCCATTGGATGAGAATATGGTCAATGCAGGCAAATGCGCTGCAATCGATCAAAGACTCCACCGGCATCTTCCGCAGCAGCACCCCAGCATCCATGGTGTTCTCCATAAGGGCAGAAAGCGCATCAAAGCTGCCTGCGTAAATGCTGCTGTTCATGTAGGTTGCCATAAAGGTCATGACACTACCGGCTTTGGTCGACAAGAATTTCGTCCAACTGCCCGGCAGGTCACAGTGCAGGCTCCGGAACAGGAAGGTGGTGAACAGGGTCAGAACCAATTTTCCCAGAGTGGGTTCCGGATCCCGATATCCCAGCTCCCGCTCACAATGTTCCCAGAAAGGTACCAACAAATCGTACTTTTCAAATTCCTCCAGCCAGGGGTTTTCTTCCAGCTGCTGATTCAGCAATACGATCCGCACTACCTCTTCAAAGGAAACATATTTCGACTTGCACAGCACACTCATCAGAGTCACTTCAATCCCGTCTTTGGTGCTGAGGTACTCCGAATCTACGGCATAGAGTTCCTTCGTCCGTTGTTTGCTGGCAAAGAATTTCAGATGCCGCTGGATCACCGGTTTCAGCGCCTCCCGGATGCCTAAGTCCAGACAAATGAGGCTGGTCTTATCCGCAAAGAACTCCTTGGAGTAGCGCAGGGTGTCCGCCAGATGGTTCTGCTTAATGTCCGGCTTTGCAAAGGGGGCATAGAGGAGATAGCTGTTCTGGGTATCCTCGATTTCCAAGAAGTACTTGGTATAGAACTGGTTGGTAGGTGTCAGCTTGTAGAGGGATGCGCCCTGCAATTGCAAGGAATCAATATCCTCTGCGAACTCCCCATCGCTATCGTACCAAAAAATCAGTTTTCTCCCAGGGCCGGAGAATTCTTCATTTAGTTTGTTCTCAATTTGAGACAGGTTCATTTCGTCCATTATAGTACCTACACTTTATTCTTTGTTTCAATTAGCTGTAATTCAACCGAAGAAAAATGCTTCAAATTTTGTGTCGGTGTCCAAGTTGTTCTCCTCTGATACACCGAGCATACGAGCAAGTCGAGATGCCCCTTCCAGCGCTTTATCTATATCCGGGGCATACGCCTCATCGAGAAGGAGTATATATGCAGTCAATTGCTGATCCAAACGATTGAGCAGCTCTGCATACTCTGAAAGATGCTGTTTTTGGTATTCTTTCAGGTCGGTTGCATACTTCTGCAGGAGCATAGCATCCTGTTCGCTAATCAAATCTTTTCCAGTCTGGAACAATAATGTACCAACTGCATTACCGATAATCGCTCCAAGAATAGGGACAGGAATTGCAGCCTGGCCTAGCGTAGAGAAGACTGCACTTACTGCGGCCTCCATGCAAACAGATTCTGCATTCTCAAGAAGTTGGTTTTCGTCAAGTTGGTTATTATGGTACTGATACATCTGATCAGCGACACCAAACATCGCGGTAAACATAGCGGATGCAACGGCAGCGTTTGTAAGACCAGAATTCGTGAGCACATATACTCCGGCCCCTCGTATTCCACCCTTAATCGCACCTATTCCGCTCTCTTTTGCAATGTCTTCCCAATCCTCTGCGGTGAATTCGGCAAGCTTTTTGCCCTCTTTGCGCTTTCTTTGTATGGCAAGAATTAGAGTAGTTACCGCTTCAATAGCTGCACTAACAGCAGTTGTTTTCACACCTTCTTGAACAGTTGCCTTATTCTCGACTTTTATTTTTGTTGCTTCAGCATCGCTATGATTCTGAATCTCTGCCCGCGTATCCTCGATGACGATCTCAATTGTATCTCTTTGGACGGAAGGATAACTCAATTCAGAGGGTTCAATATCTTCAAGAGTTACGCTCCCTTCATCAAAAAACCTGTGGACCATTCTCCATTGCCGCAGGGAAAACTCTCCGGTATCTGTCGGCAGCTTATTGGCCTGGTCTTCAGGCATCTTTAGAAGTTCAACCACCTTATCATAGTGATCCCTGGGAATTTGATATTTATTGCCATTGCCAAGGAAGTTAGGATAGGTTTCCAGATGTTTTTTTATTGCGGCAAGCGACAGATTCCCACCTGCTTCACAGAATTTTTGCTGAATCAGAATCCCTTCGCGTGCAATATCCGCAGGTCCGTTATCATCGATCCAAATATTGGGGCCAAGCCCTCCATGTTCAAGCTGATGGCGGGCATTTGATATGCCGCATTCTGCTACTTCTGCAATAAAACCGTGCATACCATTCGCACCGCCTCGCCCAGCACCTTTGTTTATGATATCATTTTTTATTGTTTCCCATGTATCATCCAAGGTTGAGAGAGCAGCTTCTAGGTGCTCTCCCTGCTGTTGAAGTAAATCCTGCAAGCGATCAATTCGGACACGATATAGGTACTGAATCCACGCTGCAGCTGCTTGCTCCTGGGTGCTTTTTGCGATTTTTTCTGCTTCCATACGTTACACCTTATTTGAAAGTAGCTTGGCGAAAGATGCGGTATTAGTGACCAGGAGGGAAAGCTTTTTTCGATCTTCAGCCATTGGGTAGCTACTTAGCTTGTCCAAACCGCGGTATTTCTCACACTCCAAAAATAGAGCTTGCAGCTTTTCGTGTGTGAAATTCAGCATATCCAATCTACATTGAATACTTGATTGGCTTCTCTTGAGTAAAAAAGTATCGTCATACAGTTTGTTGATAGCCTCAATTGCTTGTTTCTTTGCCTCATGTTTTTTCCAAAATGTGAATAGTATTCCTAATCCAATACTCAGTAATGCCAGAAGTTTTCCGATGATTTTTTTGTTTTTATTATTTGCTAATGCTGTATAGGCCCCGGCTAGAGCACCAAATGTTGCTGCTAAGACTCCACCCTCGATAAGCGCTTTTCGTTCTTCGCTTTTGAACTGCTCTATTGATAGGTGGTCGATTTTGATGGCCTGTATTTGCTCCACCTGCTCGTCCATCTTTTTGGGACGGTTTGCAATACTGTTGATAAGTTCGGTGATATCCCAAATCAGGAGCTGGCCATCCTCAACCGCATTATTATACTTAGAACATAATTTCTCCATTTTTGAGAATTCTGCCTCATTTTCCTGCACCGCTTTCTTAAGGTCAGCTTCCAGGTCAACACCTTTTGCCGCGATATATTTCGGAGCCTTTTCCTTTCTGCTCACGTTACTTCTTCTCCTTGACCATAATATCCTTACTATCTGCCAGGATCTCAAAGAACTTCCCATTTGGGTCGGTTTGGACTTTGCGGTAGTTGACCTTCACGCCGTCGTCCAGGTCGATGTCCAGGCGGTAGTTTGCCAGGTGGCTGAGCTTCTGGGCGTAGTCGGCGCATTCTTTGGCTTGTTTGCGCAGCTTTTCCTTCTGCTTCTGGGCACGGGTGATGTCCCGGGCCAGGGAGGAGCCTTCGATGATGGCATCCATGCGCTCCTGCTCGCTGTCCAGCTTCTTCTGCATCCGCTCCAGGTACTCGGCACGGACATTGCCGATGGTGTCGGCGTTCCAGCGGTGCATATAGACCAGGGCTTTGAAGCCGTTTTGCTTTCCGGAATCAAAGAGCCAGTAGATGGGGCGTTTCTGGTAGATTTTCTCGTGGTCTTTGAAGGAATCGGAGAGGAAGTAATTGCGAATCACTTCCCGGCTGGTGTCCCCCTTGTTGCCCAGGGCATCGGCAATGAATTGGAGATTTTCCTCCAAGGTATCCTCCCCATAAACGACCTTCACAAAGACTACAAACCGGCTGACAATATCGTCCTCAAAGTAGGGGGTGTCGGTGATAGGAATGCAGTTGTCCTGATCCGGCAGGTAAGTAATGTATTTGCTGTCATCCCATTGGCCGCCTGCATAGGCAAGCCCGTCCACATCCAGAGAGTAGCGACCGAACATACAGCCTACGGCATAGGAGATCAGGGAGACGATTTCATCCCGCATAGTGCGGACATAATTGCTGCCCTTCATGTTCTCCGGCACATCGTCCTTGCTGTCATACACCCGGTGGACAGTAATGTCCTTGTCCGCTACCTCCGGAGTCAGTTCGTCCTGCAGGCCGTAAATGTCAATGAAAATGCGATTGAGTTCTTCCTCGTTTTGTTTGAGCTGCTGGAAGCGGGCTTCGCATTCCTGCTTCCAGGCGACGTATTTATCGGAAATCAGTCTTCCCATATCAATTTTCCCTCCGATAATTCGGTAAATGCCTTGCTGATTAGGTTGCAAGTTGGTTGCAAGTTGGTTTTAAGTTGGTCGCAAGTTAAACACAAAAACGCCTTTGAAATCGGCGGTAGATTACTGAGTGATAAACCACCTTGCAGCACTGGTTTTACCCTTACAAACCACTTTCCCGTCTTCTTTGAGTTCCCGCATCAGCACTTGAATCTGATTGCGGCTGTGTCCCGGCAAAACTTGCTGCAATTCTTTGAACGGAGTACCAACTTCGTTGCTTTCCCGGATGTGCTTTAGCAGCAGTTCCTTGTTGGTATCTCGATCCAAGCCAACGTGCCTTGTATGCACACCGGTTTTGCCCGTTGCTGCGTAGAGGCTTCGTGCAAGAACATACTTCTTACGTCCGATATGCTCGACAATCCCCATCTCAATCAGCCGTTTTAAGCGAGAATGCATTTTCTCGTTCAGCGGTCTTTCATGGTACAGAGCATCAATCACAAGGAAATCCTCGGTGGACAGCAGCTCCGCGCCTCTTTCGCTGATCCGGTTGATAACGGAGAGCATTGCTTTGTCGAGAATCAGTCCATTCAGTGTAACGCTGACGAAGAAGTCATCCGTTCCCGTGAAGTCGGGAAGCGGCTTTGCCTCCTGCACACTCAGCTCAAACATCAGGTTCATGCCCTGACCGGAACGCTCCACCATGCCGCACAGAGAAAGGATCTCCGCAATACGGCGGTTGCGCGGAAGCTGGCGATCCAGTATGTTGTCGAGCGTAATGCCGAAGGGAAGTCCGCCGGGGCTTTCAACAACCAATCTGTCGCGGAACTGGCGGACAAAGATGCTGCCGCCAAACTGATAGTTTCTGTGGCTCACCGCGTTCAGGATCGCTTCACGGACAACGCGCTCATTAAAGGTCGCAATGTCGAACACGAAAAAGCCCTCCTGATAGTGCTGCTTGTCGTTCCGCAGATTGACAAGCTCCCACACGCGGTCATAGCAAGCGAAAAAGCCGACCTTAAACTCTTCTCTCTGATTGGCAGGACCCGACGCTTCGGAGGAACGATACTCAAAAATGATCTCAGCCTGCGGCAGATACTTGATGATCGCTGCGTTCTTTCCGAACAGGATCAGGGCTGCATACGTCACGCCTTCATCCGTGATTGCGCCGCAGTCATGGAGAAGCTGCTGCTTTGACAGCGTGGCAAGCTGCTTTTTTCCGCTCTTTTCGATCCACTTGGCACGGAAGTTTTCAATGGCGGTCTCGTCCAAATCATCGACCGTTGCCCCGGCGCAGATCGTCCCGGAGAAATCACCGCCGGTCTCTTCATAGATGCTGCGGCGCATATCCTCCGGCATGGGCTTGAGCGTATCGCCCTCGTAAATCCACGCTACACCTTCGTACTGTACCGGCAAACCGATTGGGCGGCTCTTCACATCGAAGACCAAAACCCGCTTTCCCTCGTAGTTGAAGAGCTGAAAATCAACATTGACCTTCAATTTCTCGATCAAGCCCATGCGGGTACGCTCCGGCTGGTCAAAAGCTGCGCTTCCGACCACGCTGCGGGGTCTCTTGTCTGTGATGCCAAATACCAGCTTGCCGCCGCCATTATTCGCCAGAGCGCAGCAGCACTTCGCCGCCTCTCCGAAGTCAAACCGATTTTTGGCTTCCTTGAATTGGACGTGTTCGCCCTCTTTGGCTTCCAGAAGCTCTTGAACAGTTTCTAAATATGGCATAGCGTTTCTCCTTTGCTTCGCTTACGCTTTATCATTTCACGGTTCCATTCTTACAACTTGGCAACTATCCAAATTCTTATGCAGGAATGAGATCGTCATTAGAATGTCTACTGCTTCATCCTCAGCAATAATCCACTTGATTTTAGGCGTATGTGCAGTAACATTTCGCACCATGCTGTTTATACCTTTTAACATTAGACAAAAACCTTTTTGTTGGTTCTTTTCGCTTTCAGTTTGGAGGCTGTTTAATATCAAATATGGCGAGGAAGTTGAAAATGCCTTATCATACAAAGGAGAACCATCTTCCGTGAGGTTACTCAACTGCCGAACTTGCTCTGCAAGACTTTTTGTTGCTTCGAGAACAGCGTGAAAATAATTCTCTTTCAGAAGTTCTTCGTTGCAGTACTGAATTACGCGCGCGTGAACGCCTCGTTGACGAAGTTTGGGTAGAATGCTCTGCATCCTTTTTTGAGCATCGCTTATAGTTTTGGCTACGGTTACCTTTTCAAATTGTCCGTCATTCCGATACTGTATTCCACTAAACGAAAGAATACCATTCAGTTCTGAGCGAATGTCCTCAAACTCCTGCTGCTTCTGGACATAGTTTACGGGAGATAGTACCTCTTGCACAAAACGTAAAATTGCGTTCCCTGAATGATCACAATTCTGACGGGCGGTAAACGCATATTCTAACCTACGCCACTTTGTTGACTCTCCGCTATTGTCAGGGATGCCAAGACGAGTTAGTATGCGAGTAATTTCACTTCCCGTCAACACCTGTTCTGCAAGCAGATGACTAATTTGCGTTATTTGACTGTTGTTGAGAATGATCACGTCAGCCATACTTATCTCCTAAACCAGCGGATTCCTCTTGAAATCCCACGAGGTTTCATAGGAGTCCCAGTCTGTTTTGCTACTATCAACAATCTCTTTCTCTATTGTTTTAATGGTGTTCTCATTTTTCCTTATCAAGGGCATTATACGGATGTCCTTAACTTGAATATTTATTGTGGGATTAACAATTTTTTGAACATACGAAAAAAGCTTGCTATTTAGGAGCCCTAAAAAGAATGCCATGTCAGAATCGTCTTTCAAAAAAACGGTTGAGCCGCCAACATCAAATGTTGCATCTGGCGGGAGTATGCGAAAGCTTGGATTGTTTGAAATCAGACTCCATGTGATTCCAGTTTTATACCAAAGATATTCTGGGATTATTCTGCAAATACGATCTCTTTTATAAAAAGCCCGCGCTTCTTCTGACCAATTAACGACTTCTGAGAGGTTTCCATACCACTTACGATAACCCCCACCCTTTGCATAGAAAAGCCACTTTTTATTTATTCCGATAGATGTATTTGATACTTCCCAAAATTCACGAACAAAACGAGCGTTATCACCAGTTTTATTCTGACCATCTGATATGGTGCATTCGAAAAGTGATGGATTTTGGAATATGCCCATAAACCTATCACTCACCCAATACGCCACTGGTGAACCGGGAATTTTGGAGAAGTTGGACTGATCCGCCGCATACCGATTCTCACCAGCAAGGAACATATCCTCTTTCCCTTGCTGAGAAGTCGGCTCGATCAGGCGGCAATACTCACCCTTATAGTCCGCAATGTGGCTCTTACGAATGACAAACGATGTAGTCTGCACCACTTCACCGCCGATCTCTTCAAACGCTCTTGCGCCCAGGTGTGCCATATTGACAATGGTGGACTGCTGCAATTTAAGCCGCAGTTTTTCGTAGCTGCTGAGGAACATCCAACTGTGCATGGTAATCATCGCCTGATACCCATTCGGCACCAGCATCTGCCCGCATTTCTCAATAAACACGGCAAACAAATCAGCCTTGGATGCCGGATAGTTCTTCTCCACAAAGGGCTTCTGTTTTGCTGTGGGGGCCATGTACGGCGGATTGGTTACAGCCACATGGTACTTCTGCCCCAGGATCCAGGCCTGTTTCAGCATTGGTTCCAGAACAAAGACACACTCGTTCATCTCGGCGGCATCCAAAAGGTTGGCAAAGAGAGCCTTTTCGCTTAGTTCATCCAGTCTGGCATCCAGGGCATTCAGCTCTCGTTCCGTGAATTCCACATTGAGAATGGAACCGAATTCCTCTGCCTCTGCAAAGGTATCCAGCAGGCGTTTGCCCAGAGGTTCCAGGTCTCCCAGCCGCTTTATCGCACCGGAGGAGATTTTTCCGGGACTCTGAACCGCCACCAGATTGGGCGAGATCCCCTCGGTAAGAATGCGGCGGTTATACTGCCGGGCCTTCATCATCACCGCAAAATAAGCCAGCTGGTAGGCACGCTTGTCAATATCTGCGCCAAAGAGGTTATTCTGCAAAATGCTCCGGGCGGCATCCCGGGGGGTATAGCCCTGGGAAAGATAAATCTGCATAAAAACATCAAAGGCATATACCAGGATATGACCGGAGCCCATACACGGATCAATAAACCGAATGTCCTCCGGTGTCATCTCAGCGCGATCTTTCCAAAGTTTGCGGAGTTGTTCCTCTACCTCCGGTGGTTGCTCTGCCCGAAAAATATAATACTTCCATTTATGAGAAAGATACTCGTTGGCATCACCGGGATACTCATCATATTCATCTCTGGCTGTACCTGCATTTCGTTCCATCCATAGTCTGCCCAGGGAATTTTCCACCATGTAGCGGACGATCCAGTCCGGGGTGAACAGCTGGGTGACGGCAGGAATCTCGTCTTTGGTGACAGTGCCCTTGGCAAAGGCCTCGCTCTTGGGCTCGGTGTTATAGTACTGGTACAGCCAGCCGATGATCTCCACCTGACCTTCCTGGGCCACGTTGAAATCGCTCTCCCCAATGTCGTGAGTCAGGTGGTATACCACGCCGTCGGTATCCATGAAGGAAATGCTCAGCAGCAGCTCTGCATACTCGGTGGTATGCTCAAACAAGCCGGGCAGCATGGGGCGCAGGGCATCGCACTGCTTGATGAACAGCATCCGGAACAGCTCGTCCAGCTTGTTCTCATCCTTCATGGTCAGCACCGTGTCCCGCTCCTGGGAGGTGAAGGAGAGGCCTGTATCGAAGGGTCGGGTGACAATATCCGGCTCCAGCTTGTTGGGATTTTCGCTGGAGAGTACCCGGACATGGTCCGGCAGGTAGTCGTTGACCTCCATAAACCGAATGGCGATCAGGCGGTTGAACCAGGTATAGGCCACCTCCTCCATCACAAGACGGAAGGCCTTCCCGTAATCCACTTCCTTGGCCTTCTCCCGGATGGCAGCTGCCAAAGCATTGCGTTGCCGGATTCTGGCACCGGCCACCTGGGCATATTTCTTGGTGCCGATGTCAAAGAACTGCAGGTCGGCGGTGGACTGCTTCAAGGGCGAAGCAATCTCCTTCTCCGTGATTCCCAGCAGCCCTGCCTGGAAGGTTACATCATCAATGAGCTTTCGCCGGGCGTTGATGGCAAACGTCTTAATGGCGGATTTATTCATGGTATTACCCCATTTTCTTATATATTAACGTATTAGCGCACTACATCAATGTAGTCCTGCCCCTGCAGCTCCTGCAGGAGTTTGGCGCGAATGACAGACAGATACTTGTCCACATCGGCTTCCGAGGCAAGCCGCTGACCAACGGGAACGAGTTTCTTCACATCGATTTTTTTGAAAACAGGTGCCGGTGGCGTATGATCCGGCGTATCCTCTCCGTCAGCAGCATCCGGCTTGGGGGTCAACTGCACCTCACGAGCATCAATCGCCTTTTTCAGCTTCCCCTGCAAAGCGGTAGACTCTGCCCGGAATCCGATGATGATCGACAGATTCCGCTCTTCCTGAGTGCGATGCAGAAGCTCCGCATATTCCTCCTGTGCTTTCGGTATGAACTCCTCTTTGCAGTGCTTGTCTTCCAGGTAGTCCAGGATATCGGCCAGATCGTGCCGGACGTCCGATACAACATCGGTTCGATTTTCCTCCAGAACCGCTGCATAGCCGGTTTCAAATTCCGCATTCATGGCAGGCAGCTTGGAAATGCTTCCATAGGGCTGGTCCATTTTGAGAATGGTATTCATCCTGTAAACGACCCCCGCCAGCTGGTCGGTTTCCATGAAATTCTTTCCGCTTTCATAGAGCTTGATATTCAAGAGCGACTTATCAACGATATCTTTCTGGATACCGCCGAAGAATCCACGGACGGAAGCATAGTCTTCCGCAAAGTCCTGCAATTCATCTTGATGCTTTTTCAGGTAGTTGAAGAATTCCTCAGAATATCTGGCAGCACACAGGTCGATAAGGTGCTGTCTTCCGGACATAACAATATCCTTTCCGGGATACTGGGGGCGGCTCTGGTAGGTGACCAGCAGGGTGTCCAGCTGGTTCTTCAGCTCCTTTGCTGCGCTGATAAAGTCGGCCATTACCAAGTCGCCGTCATCGGAACTGCTGGTAGTGGCAAAAAGGGTGTTCATCAGCTGCTTTGCCAGTTTCATCAGCTTCGTATCCGGGCCGACACGCTTGCAGATCATCAGCTTCTCCTGGAACTCTTTCCGGGTGACATAGCGAACCAGCTCGTCGGCAGACTTAGAGGCCAGGGTGATGGTTTCACTGTTGACCGTCCAGCGGATGCTGCCATCCCGGAAGAGCTTGGCAATCAGCCAGCTGACATCCAGCTCCACAAAGCCATAGGGCTTTGTGGTATAGCGGTTGAGAATGGTCTTGAGGGACAGCTTGTTAAAGTCGCTGGTGTTGTCCTCAATATAGCTGCGGATATCTTCCAACGCCAGTGTATTGGCCTTGGCACCCATATCCAGAGAGATCTGCTGAGAGGAAGCCAGGTTCAGAACGCTGCGGATATCTGCCTCGAAGTAAGGCGTGTCGATGTAGGAAATCTTGTAGTAGACCAGGCTTGCCAGCTTGCCCAGAGCATCGGTGATGCGGGACTTGATATCCTTGGCAGTGGACTGAATCACATTGCCGTTGATATAGATGGTTGCATAGTGCAGGGCATCTTCCAGGCAGGTTTTGGCATTGCGCTTGTGGTCATTCATCTCCTGACGTTTGGCCATCTTGATCTGCTCATACTTGACCGCAGCATTGCCTGCATCGGTCTGGAAGTACTTCTCGATTTGCTTGTAAGTACGGATTTCCTCCCAGAAGTCGGTATTCTGGGGAAGAACCACCAGAACGCAGTTGCTCTGTCCGGAGAGCATCCGCAGGGCCTGCTCGCTGTGGCTCTCCTCACTCATGGGGGTCAGCAGGTGCAAGGTCATTTCATAGTTCTGGCTTTTGAAAACACGGTCATCCACCTTCTGGTTAAAGCCGAAGGAGTAGCGATTGTTGAACATGGGGAAGAAATACTTCTTCTCGCTGTATATTTCCTCAAAGAACAAATCCGCAACATGGCGGGTAATCTCGGAACCTTCCACCGCCTGGGCACGGATTGCATTTTCGATCTCCTGCTCTTCGTTGGTCAAGAAGATGTACCTGGGGCCGTTCTTCTGAATCAGCATCTCGTGGGACAGGCGGCGCAGAGCCTCCTCCACCTTTTCCCGCAGGGCAATGCGGTCGTCATCAATGCCGGAGACCATCAGAGAGGTGATGTCGTCCACGGTGGGGATGAACTCACGAACATATTTGACCATAAAGAGGGTTTTCAGCACATTGACGGCAAAGCAGTCTTCCTCCCGGTTGGGGTTGATATAGTCGTTGTTCCAGGCACGGATGATGACTGTGCGGTGGGAGGACTCAACGAATTCCTCCAGGGCATCATAGAAGTAGTTAAAAGGAATCAAAGCACCTTCCTGCTTGTCCCCCAGCTTCATGGCAGACTCCTTGAACAGGGCCAGCATGGAACGCTCGCCGTCTGCCAGATTGGTGCCTGCTGCGCCGTTCAAGCGGATGCTGGTCAGAACATTGCCCAATAGGTTAAACTGGTAGGGTACAAAGGGATAGACATCTACAAAATTCTGATTTCCGGAGTAGAGCTTCCTCTCCGGGCCGTCGCTGAAGGTGATCAGGTTCTTGATGATGGTGCTCTTCATGTCGTAAAGGGCAGACAGGGTCTGCGTGCCGGTGTCATTCTTGGCCAGAATTCTCTTGCGGATGACTTCATCCACATTGGCAGAGGACAGGGACAGCCGGGTATCGAAACGGCCCTGGATCTTGGAGAACTGATCGGCCTTGACCTTGCCCTTGGTAACTTCGTTGATATCCTGCTGACTGGTGACCATGACCCAGGCCTTACCCTTGCAGCGGGAACCCAGATCTTCCGTGACGGTCTGCAAATTCAGCAGCAGCTGCAGATTGTCACCTACATACTGTCCTATTTCGTCCACCATAAAGACCACATGGTGGTTAGGGCCCTTGGACGTGATGTAGTCATTGACAAGCTTGGTGAAATTCTCGATGGTGATGGAGTAATCCATGTTAGAGGCACGCTCACACCAGTTCCGGGCGGCCTCCTCAGACATGAATCCCATCGTATCCAGTACTTCCACAATATCATCCTGCACAAACATAAAGTCATGCCGGGCTTCGTCCCAGGGCTGCATGGCCACATCCTCGAATGTGCGCTTGAACTCTTCCAGCTTTCCCTTGGCGTCCAAGTTGCGCTCCAGGTCAGCAATATAGGCATTCTCAGCGCAGTAGCCCAGTTTTTCGTTAAAGACCTTCAGGAACACCTTGACAATGGCATCCCGGTCGTTGTGGCTGTTCATGTCGCTCTTGGAATCGATGTTGAACAGAATGACATCCGCTGATGTCTCCGCTGCTTTGCGCATATTTGCAAGGACAAAGTTATCATTGATTTTATTGTCCTCTACAAAATACTCGATAGCCTTCTTGCCGTCCACCACACGATTGTCAAGGATATAGGACAAGATTTTCAAGAAGTGCGATTTACCACTGCCGAAGAAGCCGGAAATCCACACGCCCATGGCATCTGTGGGATCATGGATGCTGCGGCAATAGGCTTCAAAGAAAGCAGCAAAGTGTTTCTGCAGTTCATGGGTAACAACATATTCCTCCAGCTCCTGGCGGATGTTAGAATCATCATTCTGACCGACCTTGATAACGCCTCGGATATCGCGGTCAATTCGTTTGGCAAACATATCACGAATATTCATGCTGTGCTGCTCCTTTAGTCAACGAGCCTGAAGGCCCGGTAATAGTTATTGTCATCGATTTCTCCAAACAGGTTCAAATCCAGTCCACTAAAGCGACCGGGATAGAACATGACCACAGGCACTTCGTCAATGCGTGTGTGCATATTGTTCAGAACATTATGGGAACGCAGGAAGGGGTAGCATTTCCCGATTCCTGTGAGGAAAATGACCGTGTTTGGCTCCAGCCGCTCCCGGATATACTTGATGATCAAATTCTCATCGCTGGTAATCCGGATGGAGCTGGCAATGGCGGCACACACCTTTGGCAGCCCCCGCTTTTCCTCCATATCGAAGCATTTTTCCAGATAGCCTTTCTGCTTCAGAATGCCAATAACGATGTTGTAGAGGTCGTGCTCCACAATGCGGAAGCCTGCATTTCCATCATCGTATTTTGCTTTCATATCAGCGACCCAGTTGCGCACCTGCAGCTCCTGGGCCGGATCGTAATCAAAAATATAGTATCCGACCTCATTGCCCATGCCGCGATTTTCCAAGAAGCGGGGCTGCCGGATCTTTGCCTCAGCAAGATTAAATTTTTCTTCAACGGTCATTATGCCACCCCCGTGATTGCTTTCAGAATCGCCGTTTGGTTCGTTCTAGTCAGGTATTGCTCTAGGAAAAGGTCCAGCAGTGGTGGGGTGATCCGGAAATCTTTCTTGTTCTCGGTTGTAACCAGCCCTGCTTCGCACAGTGCCCGGGTATAGCAGGTTCTTAAACGCTTAAATGTGGATTCATTCCATGTGCCGATCCTTTCATTTTGGCTGACCTTGTTATGAAAGAAGGTACTGATGTCACCCAAAGAGATGGACTCAATACCCAGATAGGTTTTTTCCCGGTATACCTCATACACAAATTCAGAGAAAAGACGGTCTGTTTTCAAAATACAAATCAGGTTGATGATTTTCTGGGTATTCATATCGCTGTTCATAAATAGACTCAGCAGGTCAGAATCCATAGTTACCGCGCGATTTACCAGGTAACCAAACATCCGCCCGGCACGATATGGGTTGGGCGCTCCGAAGAGGTTCTCTGCCACACATGCGTGACGAATCTCATCTTTGGTCTTTCCATCGTAAATCATTTGGACTGTCTTCTTAAATTCTATAAACCAAACAGCCTGTGCCATAAATCCAGCGCTGTATTCTAATTCCTTCATTTCTTTTCCTGCCCCTCATCCGGAGTAATTTCAATAATATCCTGAAACTCGCAGCCAAGAACCTGGCTGATTTTTGCCAGCACCGATACAGGGACATCATCATTATTGTTGAGTTTCCGCATGGTGTAGTCCGTAAGCCCTGCCGCCTCGGCAAGGTCCTTTTTTTTCATACCCTTATCCAGCAAGAGATGCCACAGTTTCATATAGCTCAGTGCCATGGGAATTCCTCCTACGAAATTGCATATTCGTATTTTATCATATTTCTTTTCAAAAACGAATAGAATATGTTGAAATTCAACATGTCAGAAGTAACAAAAAATCACGGGAAGAATCGGAATTATGCACAAATTTGCAAAGAGATGGTGAATCGGAGATTTTACTTGGTGCGAAGTGTGAGTCAGTCATGTTTACTTTTGTCATAATTCCGTTGTAAATATTGTGTTGGTAGTAAACGCAACAATGTTGACATTTTTTTGATTATGGTTAAACTTAGCCTATACAACTTTATCCGCTCGCATATTCAAAATATCAAAGAGTTGAAACGGAGATGCGCTCATGGAGTATGCCGGTCCTCTGCGGGTAAAGAAGATTGTGAAAGACTTGATAGAATTGTGGCTGTAATGGCGGATGTTGCGGCGTCTGTTCTTGCAAAACTGAAAAACAAGGCCAAGGCTTCCGGCTTCAGCACCCAAATCACAGGCTATATCAAAATAGTGCTGATACTTTTGCCAGATATTCTATTGACATCATACTGTATATTTGATTATACTGAACTTGGAACATATAGGAGTATTTCCAATGAAAAAGGAGGGCAAATATGCAGGGAATCGATTGGAAATTGTATCAAGAGGATCCATTTTATCGCGATCTTGTAGACCGCATGTTAGAAAACGAACAAGAGGCCGCTCGCCTGCGGCAGCAGTTACGTGCGGAGCAGGCACAGTTAGATGCAGAGGCAACCTATAGACGGCAAAGAATGCTGGGATACGCGAATCAGCTCCCTTATCGGGAGACGACTCCGGTTCGTCCAATGCAGTGGAGCGCCTCTTATCCGGCGTATCAGGACAACTTTGTCAATTACTGGTCTGCTTCCACACAATCCGCTGTGCAATCTGGTGCCCCTATGCCGAACCAGGAAGAACTCCGTCGTGTGTTCCACTCTGCGGTAGATTGCACTGCGCAGTTAACCAAAGAAAACGCACCTGTTCCATCGATCATATTCGATGGGTTGGGACTGCTTACTGCAGGAAATCTGTTTGAAGCGGCAAAATCGGCGATTTCTATCATTGACACCGCGAAAAAGCTCATGTTGTGAATATGTCGCAAACCCTTTACCAGCACATAGGAAGCCTGCATCATTGATCGGTGCAGGCTTCCTTTGCTGAACAGAAAAGGAAGTACTGCATCTAAGTTCAGCAATGACAGCTAAAGTATTTTCAATTTATTCATTATTGGAACGATGATAAAGATGGGGTTGACAGGGAAGAAGTTCGTGTATATACTATAACTGTATCATTGACGGAAATATGATAAAATTGAAAGTCAAGTGAGGAAATTGAATGAGAGATTTCAACTTCAAAGCAGAATATAAAAAGCTCCTGACGCCGGAGGTTGTGGCCTACCTGACGCAAATTCACGAATACAAAGGGCAGCAAAACCTTTTTATCGAGACAAGGGCGGATGAATTGTCTGATCTCTTGGAGGTTGCAAAGATACAGAGCACTGAAGCCTCCAACTGCATCGAAGGCATTGTTACAACAAGCGAACGTCTGAAAAAAATCGTTCGTGAGAAGACCATCCCCCGGAACCGCAGCGAAAAAGAGATCGCCGGATACCGCGATGTACTTGCAACAATTCATGAAAGTCATGACTTTATCCCGCCAAAGCCGTCTATCATTTTGCAGCTTCATCGGGATCTGTACAAGTACAGCGGTAAGTCCATCGGCGGCAGCTTCAAAAACTCGGACAATGTGATTGCCGAGGAATTGCCGGACGGCCAGCAAATCGTTCGGTTTGAGCCTGTACCAGCATGGGAAACACCGGAGACCATTGCTGCATTGTGCAATGCTTTTGAAGCGGCAATGCAGGATGCAGAGCTTGACCCGCTGCTGCTGATTCCCATTTTTATACTGGACCTCCTCTGTATCCACCCCTTCAACGACGGCAACGGCCGCATGAGCAGGCTTCTGACGCTGCTGCTTTTATACCGTTCCGGCTATATCGTTGGCAAATATATCAGTATCGAAAAGCTGATCTCCGACACCAAGGAGACCTATTACGAAGCCCTGCAAGCCAGCTCCTATAACTGGCACGAAGGGACGAATGATTATGCGCCCTTTGTCACCTATATGCTGGGCGTTCTGGTGGCTGCATACCGGGATTTTGAAAGCCGAATCGAGCTGCTGACGGCAAAGGGGCTTTCCAAGCCCGACCGGGTGCGGGAGATCATCAAAAACCACCTCGGAAAGATCACCAAAAGCGAAATCATGGCCGCATGCCCGGATATCAGTCAGATCACCGTCCAGCGGGCACTGGCAGAGCTGCTGAAATCCGGCGAGATCATCAAACTCAGCGGTGGCCGCTACACTTCTTATACTTGGAACAGGGAGAGAGAATAAATGATTACAGGCGAACTGAAAAATAAAATCGACGGTCTTTGGGATATTTTCGCGGCGGGCGGTCTGGTGAATCCGCTGGACGTGATCGAGCAGATCACCTATCTGATGTTCATTCACGACCTGGATGATTCGGACAATCTCCGGGCAAAAGAGGCTGCCATGCTGGGGCTGCCTTATACCAGCATCTTCACCGATGAGGTGCAGGTGGGCGAGCGCACCATCGACGGCCAGCAGCTCAAGTGGAGCGTATTTCATGACTTCCCGGCGGGGAAAATGTACTCCGTCGTGCAGGAGTGGGTGTTTCCCTTTATCAAAAACCTCCACGGCGACAAAAACAGCGCCTATTCCAAATACATGGATGACGCCATTTTCAAGCTGCCCACACCGCTGCTGCTTTCCAAGGTGGTGGATGCACTGGACGAGATTTACCTCCTGATGAGCCAGTCCCAGGCGGTGGATGTGCGGGGCGACACCTATGAATATCTGCTGAGCAAAATCAGCCAGTCCGGCCGCAACGGTCAGTTCCGTACCCCGCGCCATATCATCCGCATGATGGTGGAGCTGATGGACCCGAAAGCTGATGACGTCATCTGTGACCCGGCCTGCGGCACCTCCGGCTTCCTGGTTTCGGCGGGCGAATATTTGAAAGAAACCCGAAAAGAAGAGATCTTCTTCAACCGCCAGAAGAAAGACCATTATATGAACCATATGTTCTTCGGCTACGACATGGATCGCACCATGCTCCGGATCGGTGCGATGAACATGATGACCCACGGCATTGCAAGTCCCTTTATCGAGTACCGGGACAGTCTGTCCGACCAGAATCCGGACAAGGAGAAGTATTCTCTCATTCTTGCCAACCCGCCATTCAAAGGCAGTCTGGATGCCGATACCGTATCGGCGGATTTGCTGAAGGTCTGCAAGACCAAGAAAACCGAGCTGCTGTTTCTGGCCCTGTTCCTGCGGATGCTGCGCATCGGCGGGCGCTGTGCCTGTATCGTCCCCGATGGCGTGCTGTTCGGTTCCTCTACCGCGCACAAGGCTATCCGCAAGGAGCTGATTGATGGCAACCGGCTGGAAGCGGTGATCTCCATGCCTTCCGGCGTGTTCAAGCCCTACGCAGGCGTGTCCACCGCTGTGTTGATTTTCACCAAAACCGGCCACGGCGGTACAGACAATGTGTGGTTCTATGACATGACCGCCGACGGCTTCTCGCTGGACGATAAGCGCAGCCCGGTGGCGGCCAATGACATTCCCGACATCATCGCCCGCTTCCGCAATCCGGAGGCAGAAAAAGACCGCCAGCGCACGGAAAAATCCTTCTTCGTACCCAAGGCGGAGATTGTAGACAATGGTTATGACCTGTCCATCAACAAGTACAAGAAAACGGAGTATAAGCCTGTAGAGTATCCGCCCACCAGTGAGATCATGGCAGAAATCCGGGAGTTGGAGAAAGAGATCCGTGCGGCAATGGACGAATTGGAGGAAATGCTGAAAGGAGAAAACGCATGACCGAGAATGATAAGCTGCAAATTTTTGAAAATCAACCGATTCGCACTGCGTGGGATGAGGTTAAGGAGGAATGGTATTTTTCGGTAGTTGATGTTGTCAAAGCCCTGACAGAACAATCGACACCAAGAGGCGCCAGCAATTATTGGGCAAAACTAAAAGAAAGACTAAAGGCAGAAGGGGCATCCGAACTGCTGACAAATTGTCAGCAGTTGAAATTGAAAGCGGCCGATGGCAAGCGCCGTCTGACCGATGTAGCCACCACGGAGCAGCTTCTTCGCATCATCCAATCCATTCCGTCCAAGAAAGCAGAACCATTTAAGCTGTGGCTGGCTATGGTCGGCCGTGAGCGTATTGAGGAAATCATCGATCCGGAGTTGACCATTGAACGTGCGCTGGATACCTACGCAAAGAAAGGCTATTCTCCCGAATGGATCAACCAGCGGATGCAGACCATTCGCGCCCGCAAGGAATTGACAGACGCATGGGATGCCCACGGTGTCAAAAAGGGAACGGAATATGGGATTTTGACCGACGAGGTCACAAAGGCGTGGTCTGGTATGACGACCCGGCAGTATAAGAATCTCAAGGGGCTGAAAAAGGAAAATCTGCGGGATAACATGAGCACGTTGGAGCTGGCGCTGAATATGCTGGCCGAGGCCACCACAACGGAACTCACCAATGCGCAGAATCCGCAGGGATTGGAAGAAAACCGCGCTGTCGCCAAACAGGGCGGCAAAGTGGCAGGAAACGCCCGGAAAGAAATCGAATCCCAGACCGGACGGCCTGTTGTTACTTCCGGAAACGCACAGACGATGCTGCTTGGAAATGCTGTGGTCGGAATGATTGAGAGCGTTACCGATGAGAATGAAAAGGAATGAAAAATTCGGATTTGTGGGGATGACATAGATGATAAAAAAGCTGGACGAGGTATGCCGATTTTATTCAGGAACAGGCTTCCCAGTAGCATATCAAGGGAAACGTGATGGGGAGCTGCCTTTCTACAAAGTGGGTGATATTGCAAACAATGTTGCGATTGGAAATGTCTATCTTTCGCTGTGTAATAACTACATTTCACGGCAAGAAGCTTCTGAGATTAGAGGTTCAATAATTCCAAAAGGAACAGTTGTTTTTGCCAAAATTGGTGAAGCATTAAAACTGAATCGGCGTGCTATCACGAGCTGTGATTGCCTTATTGATAATAATGCAATGGGCATAGCACCCATGAAAGAACTCTTACGAACGGAATATTTCTTTTATTTTATGAAGCAGTTAAAAATGCAGGAGCACGCTGAGACGACTACGGTTCCATCCGTCCGTAGGAGCAAGCTTGAACAGGTGGAAATAGACGTGCCGTCTTTAGATAAGCAAGAAGAAATTGAACAGATACTCAATAAAACTTCTATGTTGATTCATTTGCGTCAGCAACAGCTTCAAAAGCTGGACGACCTCGTCAAAGCCCGATTTGTCGAATTGTTTGGAACAGAAACGGAACTTGATAAATGGCATTGTGGTACTGTTAGCGATGTGGCAGATGTTTGTGTTGGAGTGGTAATCAAGCCTACACAGTATTACACAGATATAGGTATTCCTGCATTCCGATCATTGAATATTGGCGAAATGTGCGTTAAAGATGCAGATTGGGTTTATTTTACGGAGGAAGGCCACCGAAAAAATCAAAAGTCAGTCATTCGGAAAAACGATGTCCTTGTAGTGAGATCTGGAGCTCCAGGAACAGCATGTGTAGCATCAGAAAAATACGCTGGCTACAACGCCGTTGACATTATTATTGCACATCCCGATAATAACAAAGTCAATTCAGTTTTTCTTGCAGCATTCACTAATATGCCCCATGGTATGAATCAGATTCGGGCTAAAACTGGTGGTGCGGCTCAACAGCATTTCAATGTTGGAGGATATAAAGCTATGCGCCTAATTATGCCTCCAATTGAACTTCAGGAGCAGTTTGCAGCCTTTGCCGAACAGATCGACAAATCAAAAGCTGCAATACAGAAAGCATCGGACGAAGCACAACTATTGTTCGACAGTCTGATGCAGAAATATTTTGAGTAAAAGATAAGGAGATGTAAGTTATGGATAATCATGCAACGGTTTCAATTAATCTTCATGATGGGAGTATTGTGATTTCTGGATCTGAGGATTTTATCGAAAAGACTATGAAAGTTGCTTTTGATTTTGTGGAGAAAAATCTTTCAATGCCTGCTACCCCCTCTGTTTTGACTACCCTTGCCGCAACAAACCAATTAGAACACAATTCAAAGGAGGATATTGTAAATCTAGAATCCAATAATACAGCGCTTGTTCCTTCTGATGATAAATATATCAAGGCTGGGGTGTATCATATTGATGCGGATGACGGCTCGATTTCTATTTTGAAAAAAATACCTGGTGATAACAAAGCTGAAAAAACTAAAAACATAGCGCTAATAGTGCTATTTATTAAAAAAGGAAAAATTCAAGGAAAGGAAATTATCCCTATTTGCGAAAAGCATGCCTGTTATGATAGTTCAAACTTCTCAGCTGTTTTTAAGAATGAGAAAACAAATATTGTAAGGAAAGGATCGGGCCAATCGTGGACAATTGAACTCACTCAGCCCGGGGAAACTGCGGCACGAGCTCTATTGGAGGAAATGGCTAATGACAAGAAGTGAAATCAAAACTTCGCTTGAGGCTGTTTATCCCCAAGAACTTACCGATGCTTTATTGACCAGCTATGAACATGCTATTATCGAATATAGAAAATCTCATTGGCAGTATTTTGGAAATGAGATTGGGCAATTCATTGAAGTCGCACGAAGGATTATTGAGTATCAACTGAGCGGGAATTACACTCCGCTTGCTGATAGACTGACCATTTTTTCTGAAAAAGTACTGATTTCACTTGAAAGTCACAGCAGTACAATTTCTGAGGTATATAGGGTGTTAATTCCACGGACATTATACGCTATGTATTGCCTCCGTAATAAGCGCGGGATGATTCACAAGAGTAGTATTGATCCCAATAAAATGGATGCCACAGTTTTGCTAGGAAATGCAAAATGGATTTTAGCGGAATTCTTTAGGTTAGCATCAACATTACCATTTGAGGAAACAGAAGCTATAATTGAGTCTATTATATGCCGTGAAACATCGGTTGTGTGGGATACTGGAACTTCTCTGCGCATTCTTGATACCAGAATGTCTGCCAAAGACAAAGTTCTATGTCTTCTGTATGTTAAGGATAGGCAAAGCGAGTTGGAGCTTCAAACCTCTGTAGAGTACAAAAATGGCAGTGAGTTTAAAAAGATTCTCAGAGGACTACACAAGGATAAACTTGTTGAGTATTCTGAGGGAAAATGCATGCTTTCTCCAATAGGAGTTCTACAAGCTGAAGTGCTTTTGACAAAATAAGTTTCATGTAGTTCAAAACATTATGTCTATGGGGGAGCTATGGATGACTAACTTCGATATTTTCACTTCCACCCTACAATTTGAATCCTTCGCCTCCGTAGCCGTCTCCGCCGAGCAGATTTTACAGATTGCCCTCTCCGCCCAGTGTGCGCACAGGGCACCTCTCCCAAAGGGAGAGGCAAGGGGGCTGCCGCAAGATGGGGGTCTGCCGTGATGACCGAGTGCCTGTCCTAATTCTGGCCGTCCCTTGGCTCCCACTCTGGGGGAGCTGTCAGCGAAGCTGACTGAGAGGGTAAAAATGCGCCCCATCCGGGGCGCCTCTCCCAAAGGGAGAGGCAAGGGGACTGCCGCAAGTCTGGCACTGCAACAAAGGAGATAAGCCATGCCAATTCCAAAAGACAACACAAAGCTTGAAAAGGCAAAGTCTCTTCGCCGGGAAATGACACCCCATGAGCGCAAGCTCTGATACTTATTTTTGCGTACATATCCCGCCAAAATCTATAAGCAACGGATCATCGACCCCTTTATAGCGGACTTCTACAGTGCCTGTACAAAACTGATTGTTGAAATTGATGGCAGTCAGCATTATGATAATAGCGGAATCACCTGTGATACGGCATGCACCGATTATCTGGAATCGCTGGGGCTGAAGGTGATTCGGTTTCAAACAGAGAAATTGACCGGGAATTCCCGGCGGCATGTCAGCTGATAGATCAGACAATCAGGGAGAGATGCGTATGACAAACTTTGATATTTTTGCCTCCGTACCACAATTTGATACCTTCGCCTCCGTAGCAGTATCGGCGGAAATGATTCTACATATCGATCCCTCCGCCTGTGTACTGAACTGCCGCCGGGCGATGGAGTTTGCCGTGAAGTGGATGTACTCTGTGGACAAGGGGCTGGTCATGCCTTATCAGGACTCTCTGGTGAGCCTCATGAATGCCGAGGACTTCCGGGACATTGTGGGCGCAGACATCTGGCGGCGGATGGATCTGATCCGCCGTATGGGAAACAATGCCGCCCACACCGGCAAGAAAATCACCGAAGAGCAGGCGGTGCTGTGTCTGGAAAATCTCTATGTCTTTCTGGATTTTGTGGCATACTGCTATGGCGAAAACTACACCGAGGGACATTTTGACCGCAGCCTGCTGCAGCAGCCCGCCGCGCCCGCTCCGCAAGGGGACTCCCCTGCTAAGGGAGTAGGCGACATTGATCTCGCCACGCTGATGGCGGAGAACGCCGCGCTGAAGGAGGAGCTCACCGCCCGCCGTGCCGAACAGCAGCAGACCTATGTGCCGAAACCCCTCGACCTGTCCGAATACAAGACCCGCAAGCTGTATATCGACACCATGCTGGAAGACGCAGGCTGGACGGAGGGCCAGGACTGGCTGAACGAGGTGGAGCTGCCCGGTATGCCCAACAAGTCCGAGGTAGGCTATGCAGACTATGTGCTCTACGGTGACGATGGCCGCCCGTTGGCGGTGATCGAAGCCAAACGCACCTGCACAGATGTGGCCAAAGGCCGCCAGCAGGCAAAGCTTTACGCCGACCTGTTGGAGAAAAAATATCACCGCCGTCCGGTCATCTTCCTGACCAATGGCTTTGAAACCCGCATTACGGACAATCTGTATCCTGAGCGGAAATGTGCGGCCATTTACTCCAAGCGGGATCTGGAGAAGCTCTTCAATCTTCAAACCATGCGGACGAGCCTCAAAAATATCATGGTGAACCGCAAGATTGCCGGGCGCTACTATCAGGAGGGTGCGATCAAGGCCGTCTGCGATGCCTTTGCCCGGAATCGCCGCAAGGCGCTGCTGGTCATGGCTACCGGCTCCGGCAAGACGCGAACGGTCATTGCCCTGTGCGATGTGCTGCTTCAGCACGGCTGGGTGAAAAACATCCTGTTTCTTGCCGACCGCAACAGTCTGGTCACCCAGGCAAAGCGCAATTTTGGGAATCTGCTGCCCGATCTCTCCGTCACCAACCTCTGCGAAGAGAAGGACAACTACACCGCTCACTGCGTCTTTTCTACCTATCAGACCATGTACAATGTCATTGACAGCGTACAGGATGAGGACGGTAAGCTCTTTACCTGCGGACACTTTGACCTGGTGATCTGTGACGAAGCCCACCGCTCGGTGTATAACAAATACCGGGATATTTTCAACTATTTCGATGCGCCGCTGGTGGGACTGACGGCCACGCCCAAGGACGAGATCGACAAGAACACCTATGATATCTTTGAGTTGGAAAACGGCGTCCCCACCTATGGCTACGAGCTGGCACAGGCGGTGAAGGACGGTTATCTGGTGGATTTCCTGTCGGTAGAGACGAAGCTGAAGTTTATTGAGCAGGGTATTGTCTACGACGAGCTTTCCGACGAGGACAAGCAAATCTATGAGGACACCTTTGAGGACGAAAACGGAGAATTACCGGAGCGCATTGCGTCCTCGGCGCTGAACGAATGGATCTTCAATGAAGACACCATCCGACAGGTACTGAATACGCTGATGACCTACGGTCTGACCATCGACTATGGCAATAAACTTGGCAAGACCATCATTTTTGCGAAAAATCACACCCATGCGGAGAAAATCCTCGCGGTTTTCAATCAAGAATATCCGCACCTTCCCGGCTTTGCCAAGGTGATCGACAACTATATGACCTATGCGCAAAGCGCCATCGACGAATTTTCCGACCCGAAGAAACTGCCTCAAATCGCCATTTCCGTGGATATGCTGGACACCGGCATTGACGTGCCGGAGGTGCTGAATCTGGTGTTCTTCAAAAAGGTCATGAGCAAGGCAAAATTCTGGCAGATGATCGGACGCGGCACCCGTCTGTGTCCGGGGCTGCTGGATGGTAAGGATAAGGACAAGTTCTATATTTTTGACTTCTGCGGCAACTTTGAGTTCTTTCGTATGAACAAGGGCAGACCTACTGCCAATATGATTGCCCTGCAAGGCGCGATTTTCCATCTGAAAGCTCAAATTGCCTTCAAATTGCAGGATCTGGCCTATCAGACGACAGAGCTGATCGCCTTCCGCAAGACACTGGTGGATGACATGGTGCGCAAGGTGCGGGAACTGAACAAAGAGAACTTTGCTGTCCGCCAGCATTTGAAATATGTAGAGCGATATGCCGAACCGGACAGCTACAACGCCCTGACCTATGAGGATACCTTAATTATGGGGCAGGAGCTTGCGCCGCTTATTACACCGGATGAGGATGATGCCAAGGCGCTGCGGTTCGATGCACTGCTATACGGCATCGAGCTTGCGTACCTGGCGGGAAAGAAGTACGGCAAGGCGCGGAGTGATCTGTTCAAAAAGGTTTCTGCCATCGCATCTGTGGCGAATATCCCGGAGATCATGGTGCAGGCTGAGCTGATTGACAAGATTTTGCATACGGACTATGTGGAGACCGCCGGAATCTGTGAATTTGAGCATATCCGGGAGAACCTGCGTGACCTAATCAAGTATATTCCGGTCAGCAAGGTACTCTACGATACGAATTTTGATGACGAAATCCTGTCTGTAGACTGGAAAGAATCGGAGTTGGAGAACGATGATCTGAAGAACTACAAGGCCAAGGCGGAGTTCTACATACGTCAGCACATGGATGATGCCGTTATTGCCAAGCTAAAGGGGAATATTCCATTGACTGCGGAGGACGTACAGGCACTGGAGAAAGCACTCTGGAGCGAAGTCGGTACGAAACAGGATTATGAGACAGCGTTCGGCCAGAAGCCGCTGGGCGAGTTCGTGCGGGAAATTGTCGGACTTGATATGAACGCAGCAAAGGAGGCATTTGCGCAGTACCTGAATGATACGACCCTTGATAGCAGGCAGATTTACTTTGTGAATCAAATCGTGGAGTACATCGTCCATAACGGCATGATGAAAGACCTGTCCGTTTTGCAGGAAGCACCGTTTACCGACTACGGCAGCATCGTGGAAGTGTTCGCAGACCTGTCTGTGTGGGCAGGCATTCGACAGGTGATTGAGAGGGTCAATGCGAACGCTGCGGCGTAAATGTATTTACAAATTACAAACTCGGCATCTGGCGTCCCGAAGCATTTGGTGTAGAATAAGACAACATGTGTTGCCCTTACTGGCACAGATAGAACCGCCCGAATCCATTGCAGTGCAATAGATTCGGGCCGTCCGTTTACATGATTCATTCCTCTCAGATACCGAGAGTCGCCGTTTTCGTTGTTATGTACTATTACCACCCCCGTCTTTTAGCCAAATCCAACATAGAAAAGCAGAACACTTCCCACCGTGTCAATGATGTCTGCAACGGGTCGCCCTCCCGGATTCGCAGGGTTCTGCGGATTTCCTTTGGAATGACAATCCTGCCCAGGTCATCCACCCGGCGTACAATGCCTGTTGCTTTCATATTCTTTTCTCCTTTGAAGCGCAAAGCGCTGTTTACTCCGGTAGAAGTATTTGCAGGAAAAGGGGAATTATGTATGATGGAGGGCAAATGGAAATTCGCGGCAAGGCGGATTTTGCAGGAGGCGCAGAGGGAGACAGCGCCGCACGCACACTTGTGGACGGCCTGTCAGACGGGGCGGGAAGCTGCTCAGTTTTTTTCATGGGGTATTATTTTTTTACGTTCATGCAGAAATGACGAACGGGGTAAAAATCTGCGTCTTGTGTTTTGCGCGTCTGCCGGATATGGTAAAGAGGCGATAAGAAAGGAGAATACAACTATGGCGAAATTTGTTTGCAATGTGATTTCCTACACGTTGAAGCGCACTGTAGATATTACAGTGATCGTCCCGACCCCAACGATCCCGCAATCCTTGAGCAGGAACCGTGACGCGGTGAAGTGTACACACACGCCCAAGCAAAAATATCCTGTTCTCTATCTGCTTCACGGCATGGGAAATAACCATGCTACTTGGACTGGGTACACAAATGTTGAGATGTACGCAGAGGAGCGCAATATTGCCGTTGTCAATATTTCCGGCGAAAACAAGGCCTATATCCGAACAGAGGATGACGATTTCTTCAAATTTATTTCTGAGGAGCGTCCTGATTTTATCTGCGGGATGTTCCCGATCTCCGACAGACCGGAGGATACCTACATTGCTGGGCTTTCCATGGGCGGCTATGGCACATTGGTCCATGGGCTGTCTTTCCCGGAGCGGTTTGCTGCGTTCGGAGCCTTCTCGGCCGGCACAAAGCGGGTTCGTATGCGCACTGCGGAGCTGACAGAGGGTGCTATTCATGAAAGCATCCGCCAGGAGGCGGAAGCGGGAGAGTTCGACCCAGAAACGCTTGCCCGCGCCATCCCTGCCCAGGGGAAAAAGTTCCCCAAGGTCTATATGGCCTGCGGCGAGGAGGATTTTATTTACGAAAGCAACGTGCAGATGCGGGATTTGCTGCGTTCTCTGGGCGCGGATGTCACCTGGGAATCCCTGCCGGGATACGGCCATGAGTGGCGGTTCTGGGATATTGAGGTGGAGCGCTTCCTGGACTGGCTCCCCAGAACAGACAGCTATGCGGCATTGGGAAGGAGAAAAATCTGATGAACATTCATGCAAGAATCGGATATGACGGGCAGGAAATCTATGCCTTTGCATTCCCATGGACCGGCAGCCTGCCGGAAGCGGTGACACTGACGGGAAATGTACTCCCGACAGACCGGGACCGTGCCGTGGCCGCTCTGGACGGCCGCAGCAGCGGCGGAATTCTGGGAATCCGCGAAAAGAATGGGCAGCTGGAAATCCGGGTCGTTCCCTTCCCGGCAGCATGCGCATTTACGCTGACCGTTGACGGAAAAGCCTACACGGCTGCGGACGGTACCAGGACAACGCTCTGGGCAGACGAGTTTTTGCCCTTTGAGGAAAATGGTGTGCGCTACCGGCTCTATACGCCAAAGGCACAGGAAAAGCGCCCGCTGATCCTGTTCCTGCACGGCGGCGGCGAGAGCGGATTTGACAATCAGGCGCAGATCATGAATTGCTTCGGCGCCGCGAAGCTGGCCCAGAGCTATCCGGACTGCTATGTGCTTGCGCCCCAGGCTCCCGGGGTTACGCCGGAAGCAGAAATGCTGGAGCAGATGAAGAATATGACCTTTGCCACCAGCGACCGGGGAATTCCCAGCGCCTGGTCCCGGGATTATCTGGCCCGGGTCTGTGACCTGGTCCGGAGCATGATTGCCCAGGGAAAGGTGAATCCGGAGCGGGTGTATGTTACGGGCATGAGCATGGGCGGCGGCGGCACGCTGCGGGCGCTGAATGTGGGCGGAGATCTGTTCGCTGCGGCGGTTTGCATCTGCCCCACAATGACGCCGGAAACCTATGAAATTCTCCGGAACCTGACCCACACCAAAATCTGGGTCACCTGCTCTTATCTGGACCACACCTATTATCGGCATAAGTATATCACGGATGCCATCCTGGAGCTGCGGGATGCGGGAAACCGGGATGCAAGACTAACCATCTTTGCGCCGGAGGAGCTGGAAAAATACGGCATATCCATCCTAAAGGATATGCCTTTGGAGCAGAAGGCGGGCTGGAACCACGCCTGCTGGGTGCCGACCTACTGCAATGAGCACGGCTGCATGAGCTGGATGATGAACCAGAGAAAAGCGTAAAACCAATAAGAGGAGGACATTATGAACATCAAAGAACTGATTGCCAGGATGACCCTTGAAGAGAAGGCTTCCCTGTGCTCCGGCGCAAACAGCTGGGATACGGAGAAAATCGACCGCGTTGGTCTGCCGAAAATCACCATGTCGGATGGCCCTCACGGCCTGCGCCGCCAGGAGGGCTATGAGGACAAGGGCATGGAGGCCACTGCCAGCGCATCCATGGAGAAGAACATCGTTGTGACCAAGACGGCCATTGGTTGGCCCACCGCTTCCGCTCTGGCGGCCAGCTTTGACAAGGCGCTTCTGGGCCAGGTTGGAGGTCTGCTGGGCGATGAGTGCCTGGCCTATGATACCCAGATTCTGCTGGGACCCGGCGTGAATATCAAGCGTAGCCCTCTGTGCGGACGGAACTTTGAGTATTTCTCCGAAGACCCCTGCGTGGCGGGAGAGCTGTCTGCTGCCTATATTGCCGGCCTGCAGGCCAAGGGTGTTTCTGCCTGTGTAAAGCACTTTGCGGCGAACAACCAGGAGTATCGCAGAATGAGCTGCGACAGCAAGGTGTCTGCCCGGGCGCTGCGGGAAATCTACCTGCCTGCCTTTGAAGCAGCCGTGAAAAAGGGCCATGTCAAGACGGTAATGTGCTCCTACAACCTGATCAACGGGGTGTACTCCTGCGAAAATGTATGGCTGCTGACGGATGTTCTCCGGAAGGAATGGGGTTTTGACGGCTTTGTGATGACCGACTGGGGCGCAATGAATGAGCGTGTTGCGGCCCTGAAGGCAGGTCTGGAGCTGGAAATGCCCTCCTCCCACGGCGTCAATGACCGAAAGCTGATCCAGGCTGTGCGCAATGGCGAGCTGGATGAGGCTGTGCTGGACAACGCGGTGGAGCGCCTGCTGGAGGTTATCAGCTGGTGCCTGGAGAACAGAAAGGCCGTGCCCGTTTCTCTGGAGGAGCACCATCAGAAGGCCGCAAAGGTGGCAGAGCAGTGCGCGGTTCTGCTGAAGAATGAGGACCGTCTGCTTCCACTGAACCCCAATCAGAAGGTGGCGTTCATCGGCGGCTACGCAGATAAGCCCCGCATTCAGGGCGGCGGCTCCAGCCATATCAGGAACTTCAAAATCGACTCCGCAGTTGAGGCGGTGAAGGCTGTGACCGATGTGACCTATGCGCCTATGTTCCGGGACGAGGCGTCCCTGGGCCAGCAGGCCTGGGACGAAGCCATAGATGCGGCCCGTCAGGCAGATGTGGCTGTGATTTTTGCGGGCCTGCCCGATAGCTTTGAGTCCGAGGGCTTTGACCGCAGCCATATGAATATGCCCCAGGTGCAGCTGGATGCCATCGATGCCATTGCCGCCGTGCAGAAGAACACCGTTGTGGTGCTCCATGTGGGCAGCCCCATCGTCATGCCCTGGCTGGGGAAGGTTAAATCTGTGCTGAATCTCTATCTTTCCGGAGAGGGCTCCGGCCAGGCAGCCGTTTCTCTGCTCTACGGCGCTGCCAATCCCAGCGGCAAACTGGCGGAAACCTTCCCACTGCGGGTGGAGGATACCCCTGCCTATCTGAGCTATGGGAAGGGCAAGCTGGAGGCAAGCTACAGCGAGGATATCTATGTGGGCTACCGCTGGTATGATGCCAGAAAGCTGGATGTGCAGTTCCCCTTTGGCTTTGGCCTGTCCTACACGGATTTCCGGCTTTCCAATCTGCGCCTGAGTGGGGAAACCTTCCGGAAGGGCCAGACGCTGACTGCAAGCGTGGACGTGACCAATATAGGCAGATGCACCGGTGCAGAAGTGGTCCAGCTCTATGTGGGCTTTGATGGGAAGGATACCGTTGGCCGTCCCCTGCGGGAGCTGCGGGGCTTTGAGAAGGTCATGCTGGCCCCCGGCGAGACGAAGACGGTCACCATCTCCCTGGATGCGCGCAGCTTCTCCTACTGGGAGACCCGCATCGATGACTGGTATGCGGAAGAGGGTAGCTATACGGTCTATGTCGGCACCTCCAGCCGGGACCTGCCGCTGACAGCTAAGGTGCAGGTGACGTCTATGCCGCTGCCGCTGCCTGCGGATGAGGCCCGCCGGACTGTGGGTGATCTGCTGGATCTGGCGAAGACGAAGGAGCAGATTCATCAGGTCCTGCATCTGGGCGGCGCCCTGGGCGAGAACCTGGAGAGCCTGTCCGGTGACACGGACGCAACCCAGATGGTGCGGGCGATGCTCGATGCTCTGCCGCTGCACTCCGTAAAGTCCTTCTCCCGGACGACTGACGAGGAGATTCAGGAGGTTGTGGACAGCCTGACCCACGCGGAATAATTTGAAATACATCCCCTGAATTCAGCCCGGCAGCGATTTCGCTGCCGGGCTTTTTCGCACGGGGGAAGGGCGCTTCTGCCGCTGCTTCCGGTCCGCCGGAGTCCCGGAGAGCCTGCTTAGGGGTGTGCGGCGGCATGAAAAGCCATGATTTTGAAATAACATGGGAATAATTCAAATTTTTGTGGATTTTGCGAGTTTTTCCAATGCTTTTAGACTTAATAATAAATAATTACTTTTTTACATTCTGTTCAAAATCTGCTTTTTTCTCAAAAAATGACTTTTTCTCCAAAATCCTGATGATTGCGCCGGAGAAAAAAGCGCAGTAAGATGATGCCATCAGCAATGAGCTGTACGACACGACAAGTTCCCTGCAAAATTCAAAACCGGGAGGTGAGGCACAGTCGCTCGGGGGCATAGGCAGCCCTTAAGTCAGCAATCATTCGGCTCTGTTCGCAAGAGCCAATCGTTGTTCCAAAAAGCAAAAGAAAGAAAAAAATATGGAGGAAAACAATATGAAAAAGACCATTGCCATGATTCTCTGCCTGCTCATGGTCGTCAGCCTGTTTGCGGGCTGCGGCGGTAAGGGCGACTCCGGCTCTGCCGGGACTACGGCGGCACCCGCCGCTTCCAATAACGAAGCTCCTGCACCTACCGAAGCCGCTTCTGTACACACGGGAGGCGCACGAATGGATCATCAGGTGGATAGAGTTATCTCCACCGCAAGTTCTACTTCTATCAATGTCGGCCCCTTTGCCCCCAGCTCCCCTGGAACCGTGGGCAAGTTCCTGCTGTACGCTTCTCTGTTCTGGGCTCCCAAGTTTGGCTGCTCCGAGGAAGAGATGGTTCCTTGGATCGCCAAGAGCTACAAGCAGATCGACAGCAAGAACTTTGAAATTGAGATTTTTGATTACGTCAAGGATAGCAAGGGCAATCCCATCACCATTGATGACGTAATTTGGAGTATTAACAAGAGTATCGAAATCGGTCAGTTCGTTGACGGCGGCTCCAACATTGTGAACATGGAGAAGATCGATGACTACCATATGAAGATGGAAATCGCCACCGATGCACCGAACACCTTCGCAATGCTGATGACCAATACCAGACTGTACATCGTCAACCAGAAGTGGTGGGAAGGTGCCACCGATGACGAGAAGCAGAATGCCCCCGCCTGCACCGGCCCCTACACCGTGAAGGAATTCATCCCCGGCTCCGGCGCCACCATGGTTGCCAATGATAACTACTGGCAGACCGATGAGGCTATGAACGATCTGCTGTCCCCCGCTTACCGCAACGTGAAGGAAGTGGTCTTCACCGCCATTACCGAAGCTTCCATGCGTGTCATCGCTTTGGAAAACAACGAGGTCGACATTGCCATGGTAAGCGCCTCTGACCTGGGTATTTTCTATGACTTCGATACCAATCAGCCCAAGGACGGCTGGTGCGTGGATGTTGCACCTCTGACCTATGTCCACTCTCTGTTCCCCAACATGGATTCCTCGAATCTGGTGGGCAGCAACCTGGAGCTGCGCAAGGCCATCTTCTACGCCATCGACCCCGCCCAGCTGATCGTCGCCTCCGGCAACAACTCTCTGACCGCCCGTCCCGTGACATGCAGCGTCACCAGTGCCTATGCCGGTTACCAGGAGGCCTGGGACAGCCAGGATTACTACACCTACAACCCCGAGAAGGCCGCCGAGTGCCTGGCCGCTGCCGGCTACAAGCCCGGTGAAGTGACCGTCCGTCTGCTGTCCAGCTCTTCCCTGTACAACGACAGCGTCCGCTCCGTCATCATCTCCGAGCTGGGTGCCGTGGGCATCAACGTGGAAAACGTCACCGTCGAGCAGGCCCTGTTCTCCACCTACAAGAACGACCCCACTGTGTGGGACCTGATGATCGACCTGAAGTCCTCCACCACCGGCCACGTGGCCTCCTACTATGACTACAACTTCAGCGCAGCCAACTACCAGAACGGCGGCGTCAACTTCTGCAAGGATGAAGAGCTGTACAAGCGCGTCAATGCTGTGATGGCTGACCCCTCCGACGAAAACATTCAGGCTGTTGAGCAGTACATCGAAGACAACGCCATCCTCTACGCTCTGTTCTCCAATGGCCTGGCCAACGTAGGCCAGAAGGGCATCCTGGAGATGGGCACTGCCGGTACGCAGATCATTCCCGCCTCCTGTGTCTTTGCGGATGACTACAAGTCCGCAGGCTGATTTCTGACCGTTCCAATACCCCAGGATTACGCAGGTCTTAGGACCTGCGTAATCCAAATCCATCCCTATGATTCACAAAGGAGGTCTTCCTATGCTGCGTTACATCGGGCGTCGTCTGCTGGAGATGATTCCCATATTGCTGGTTGTAGCCGTTCTGATTTTTTTGATGATGGAATTTGTCCCCGGTGATCCTGTCAAGATCATCCTGGGTGATACCGCTACCCCGGCCCAGATCGAAGAGGTCCGGGAACAGATGGGTTTTAACAGGCCCTTTTTTGTTCGCTTTTTTGAGTTCTTTACCAATGCTCTGCATCTTGACTTCGGAAGCTCCTATATAACGGGCACCTCCGTTGGCGAAGAGCTGCTGATCCGGTTCCCCCGCACCTTTAAGCTCGCCATTTTCTCCGTGCTGGTCACGGTGATTCTGGGCATTCCCATTGGCATTATCTGTGCCATCAACGCCAACAAGCTCTCCGACCGGATTTGGCTGGTTGTAACCCTGCTGGCAAACTCCATGCCCAGCTTCTGGCTGGCCCTGCTGCTGGTCATGCTGTTCTCCCTGAAGCTCAAGTGGCTGCCCTCCAGCGGCATCGGCAGCTGGAAGAATTATATTCTCCCTGTGGTGTCCAGCTCCGTTGGCTCCCTGGCAGGCATTGCCCGCCAGACCCGCGCCAGTATGCTGGAGGTTATCCGCGCGGACTATGTCACCACTGCCCGGGCAAAGGGCCTGAAGGAAAAGGCTGTTATTTTGAAGCATGCCCTGCCCAATGCGCTGATTCCTATTATCACGGTCATCGGCAGTCAGTTCAGCTTCCTTATGGGCGGCACAACCGTTATTGAGTCCGTGTATTCCTTCCCCGGCCTTGGCAGCTATATCATTGCCGGCATCAACAACCGGGATTATCCCATTGTGCGGGGCGGCGTTCTCTACATCGCCTTCACCTTCTCTATGATGATGCTGCTGATTGATATCATCTACGCCTATGCAGATCCCAGAATCCGGGCACAGTACGCCAACGCGTCGAAAAAGAAAAAAGCCGGCAAGGCTTGAGTTGGGAGGCAAGAACCATGTCAAAAACGAAAACCCCTCGGAAAGCCAAGGTCAATAAGCGCGCCGGTTCCTATAAGCCTGGCTCTATGAGTTACATCTGGTATAAAATCCGTACTACCCCCACGGCCATGGTAGCAACCTGCTTCATCATCGGCCTGTTCATCTTCTCCTTTGTCTCTCCGTTCGTTCTGAGCAATGACCATCTGGAAATCAATATGATGGACCAGAATGCAACCCCCTCCTGGGCGCATATTTTCGGCTGCGATGAAATCGGCCGGGACATTTTTGCTCGTATCATCTACGGCGCCCGCTACACCATGAGCATCGGCATTTTCACCACCGCCATCTCCTGCATTGTGGGCGGCCTGCTGGGTGCCATCGCCGGTTACTTCGGCGGCCACACCGACAACATCATCATGCGTGTTCTGGACGTATTCCAGTCCTTCCCCGGCATTCTGCTGTCCATTACTATCTCCACAGTGTTGGGACCGGGCTTCTCCAAGATCATCCTGGCCCTGGGCATCGGCATGATTCCCGGCTACGCCAGAATGATGCGTGCCAGCATTATGCGCATCCGCGATTCCGAGTATATTGAGGCGGAGCAGTCCATCAACTGCCCCACTTATCGGATCATTGCCCGGCACATCGTGCCCAATGCCATGAGCCCGCTGATTGTGCAGGCCGCTATGGGCATTGCCTCCGCTGGTCTGGCCGCCTCTACACTGAGCTTCCTGGGCTTCGGCATTCAGGCGCCTACGCCGGAATGGGGCTCCATGCTCTCCAGCGCCAGAAACTATATTCGCAACTATCCACACCTGTGCATCTTCCCCGGCCTGTTCATTATGGCAACGGTTGTCAGCTACAATATGATCGGCGATACGGTCCGAGATGCATTGGATCCCAAACTGAAGGATTAAGAGGGAAATGCTATGGCTGAGAATATGAAAGAGAATCTGCTCTCCATCAAGGATCTGCGGGTGGAATACGCCTCTGGCGGCAAGACCATTCAGGCAGTCAACGGGGTATCGCTGGATATCCCGAAGGGCGCGTCCCTGGGCCTGGTGGGCGAGACCGGTGCAGGCAAGACTACCATTGCAAAGGCAATCATGCGCATTCTGCCGGACCATGCAACGAAGCTGGTGGACGGAGAGATTACGTTTGACGGCGTCTCCATTCTGGAGGCATCGGACAGTCAGCTGCAAAAAATCCGCGGCGGGGACATCTCCATGGTCTTCCAGGACCCCATGACGGCACTGAACCCCATTATGACGGTGGGTGACCAGATTGCCGAAGGTATTGCACTCCACCAGCATCTGGATAAGGCCCATGCCAAGCAGGAGGCAATCCGTATGCTGGAGACCGTCGGCATTTCCGCAGACCGGGCAGGGGAGTACCCCCATCAGTTTTCCGGCGGCATGAAGCAGCGCGTGGTCATTGCCATTGCGCTGGCATGCAGCCCCAAGCTGCTGATTGCCGATGAGCCCACCACCGCACTGGATGTGACCATCCAGGCCCAGGTGCTGGACCTGATCAAGAGCCTGAAAAAGGCCCAGAACACCTCTCTGATTCTGATTACCCACGATCTTGGCATTGTGGCTGATATCTGCGATCAGGTGGCGGTGATCTATGCCGGCGAGATTGTGGAATGGGGCAGCCTGGAGGAAATTTACGACCATCCTACCCATCCCTATACCATTGGACTGTTCGGTGCCATTCCGGACCTGAATTCCAAGGTTCGGCGGCTTTCTCCCATTGAGGGCCTGCCGCCCGATCCCACGGATTTGCCCCAGGGCTGCTATTTTGCACCGCGGTGCCCCCATGCAACGGACAGCTGCCGGGCGAAACACCCCACCTTGCAGCATTTGGGCGGTTCCCATTACTGCCTGTGCGACAAAATCAATCAGGAGGGCTAAGCTATGGCATTGATTGAAATTGAACACCTGAAAAAATATTTCCCAACTGCCAGAGGCATGGTTCATGCCGTGGACGATGTGACCTTCCAGATCGAGGAGGGAACCACCCTGGGCCTGGTTGGAGAATCCGGATGCGGCAAGTCAACCCTCGGAAGAACCCTGATTCACCTTCTGGACAGCACCGATGGCACCATTCGCTTCCGAGGCGAAGATGTGACCCATCCGAACCGGAAAAAACTTCGGGAGCTTCGGGAGGATATGCAAATTATTTTCCAGGATCCCTATTCCTCTCTGGATCCCCGAATGACGGTGGCAGATACCATTATGGAGCCGCTGCTGCTTTCCGGGCGATACAATAAGAAAAACGTACAGGCAGAAGCAGACCGGCTGATGGATCTGGCAGGCATTGAAAAGCGCCTGCGCATGTCCTACCCCCACGAATTGGATGGCGGACGACGCCAGAGAGTGGGCATTGCCCGTGCCCTGGCCCTGAACCCCAAGTTTATTGTGTGTGATGAGCCTGTGTCCGCACTGGACGTATCCATTCAGGCGCAGATTTTGAACCTGCTGATGGATTTGCAGGAGGAGTATAAGCTCACCTACCTGTTTGTCACCCACGATTTGTCGGTTGTCCGGCATATCTCCACCCACATCTGCGTCATGTATCTGGGCCAGATGGTGGAAACCAGCGAGACGGACGACCTGTTTGAGCATCCTTATCACCCCTACACCAAGGCACTGCTGTCGGCCATCCCGACTGTGGACATCCATAACCGGAATGAACGGATCCTGCTGAAGGGCGAGATCACATCGCCCATTGATCCCAAGCCCGGCTGCCGTTTTGCAAAGCGCTGCCCCTACGCCACGGATGCATGCAAGAACCCTGTGCAGACGGTGGAGGTGACCCCCGGCCACTTTGTAAACTGCTGCCATGTGAAGGAAATCAACAATCTTTGAGGCAGCACTGTGCTGCCTGTGAGGAGAACGCTATGAAAAAGAAAATTACCCTCCGAAGCCGCTTTGAGGACAACTACACCACCGTTACCGAGCCTGCGGACAACAAAAAAGGATATGTCATCCGCTATGTGTATTATGCGCCCTGGTATGTCTGGCAGGTCCCCGAGGGGGAGTTCCGGAAAAAGAAGCAGCTGTTGGCTGCGCTGGAGTTCTTTGGAGTGGTGCTTTTTCTGGCAGCGGTGCTGCTGCGTTCTCCGCTGAACAGCACGCCCTGGGTGGTCCTCCCCACAGCCCTGGCGTTTTGCGCGCAGCTGATGGAGCTTTCCGGCATGGTGGATTTCCTGTCTGCAAAGCCCCGCACAACCCAAATTCGCTACGAGGACATCCAGCGCAGGTTGGTATTCTATCCAACGATACGTGCCGTGCTGCTGCTCATTGCCGTGCTGGCCGCGGTTGGACTGCTGGCTTCCGGCGCTGTAACGGAGGGAGTCTGGATCCTCCCCGGCCTGGTGCTCTGTGCGGCCCTTGCCTGGCAGGTGCAGAGCATGATTCGGGGAATTCCCATGCGGATTGAGGACAATGATGCCATGGCAAAAATTGTGGCAAAGGAAAAACAGGACGCAGAAGTTTCACAGTAATGTACCTTCGGCCCCGGGCAAGCTGCCCGGGGCCGGGGAGAAAAATATTTACAGGAGGCATAACATGATCAGATCTTTTCTAAGCACGCAGAATTCCCCCCTGGTCGAGACCAAATCCGGAACCCTTCGGGGCTTCCTGCTGGACGGCATTTATACCTTCCACGGAATTCCCTATGCCTATGCAGATCGCTTCCAGGCGCCACATGCCGTAGAGCCCTGGGAGGGTGTGCGCAACGCCACAAACTATGGCTACATCTGCCCCTCTGCCGGAAGCCCGGCCCCTTCCAGCGAGCTGTTTATTCCCCACCGCTTCTGGCCTGCGGATGAACACTGCCAGTTCCTGAATGTCTGGACACCTGGGCTGGATGACCGCAAGCGCCCGGTTATGGTCTGGTTCCATGGCGGCGGCTACTCCGACGGCTCCTCTATTGAACAGGTCGCCTACGAGGGCGATGCACTGGCAGCCTACGGCGATGTAGTGGTTGTCACAGTCAATCACCGGCTGAATATCCTGGGCTATTTTGATATGTCCTCCTTCGGAGAGAAGTACGCCAATTCCGGCAATGCAGGCATTGCGGACCTGGTGGCCTCTTTGCAGTGGGTGCATGACAATATTTCCGCTTTCGGCGGAGACCCCGGCAACGTGACCATTTTCGGACAGTCCGGCGGTGGCGGCAAGGTGCAGACCCTGCTGCAAACCCCTGCGGCGGCGGGGCTCTTCCACAAGGCCATCATTATGAGCGGCGTTCTGCCTGCCAAGGATGAAAAGCCGGCTCCCTTCCGGGAAATTGCTCTGGCAATGATGGGAAAGCTCCATATCGACCCCCAGCAGCCCGAGGAACTGGAGAAGGTGCCCTATTATTTTCTGGACCGCGCATTCCAGGCGGTTTGCGATGAAATGGGGCTGCGTGTCAATTGGGGCCCTGTGGCCAATGACTATTACAAGGGCCTGCCTCTGCTGAATCCCCTGTGCGACCACGGCAAGACCATTCCGACCATGGTGGGCAGCACCGTGGCGGAGCTGTCCATCCGCACCGCCCTGCAGGACAATGAACTGACGGCAGAGGCTCTGGAGGCAAAGCTGCGGGAGAAGTTCGGCACCCATGCGGATGCGGTATTCGCTGCGTTCCACAAGACCTTCCCCGGCGCCGGTCTGGGCCTGCTGTCCTCTTTCGATGATAAGTTCCGCCCCGCGTCTGTGGAGTTCGCCAGAAAGAAGGCGGCCCAGTCCTCGGCACCTACCTATTTGTATGACTTTGCGCTGCAATTCCAGCTGATGGGCGGCGTTTACGCATGGCATTGCTCGGATATTCCCTTCGTATTCCACAATAGCCACCGGGTACCCTGCTGCAATATCCCCGGCGTTACCGAAACGCTGGAGGAGCAGATGGCCGGTGCATGGGTCCGGTTTGCCTACAGCGGCAATCCCAACCATGCGGGCCTGCCCAAGTGGGAGCCTTTCGGCGAGGCGGAGACGACCATGGTCTTCGGTGAGGCAACGGAATGCCGGAAGGACTTCGATACGGAGTTGATCGCCCAGATTCAGAACGCCATCGGCAAGGTGGAGTACATGGGTCCCCCCATGCGCAAACCCGATGCCAGCGGCGAGAAGAAACGGGACTGGATGTACTGAGAAAGGAGCAGCACCTATGGCACGTCAATTTTCGAACACACTGGAAAGCCCTGTGGTCCAGACCAAGGCTGGCAAGCTTAGAGGCTTCCTGCTGGATGGCATTTATACCTTCCACGGCATTCCCTATGCAGATGCAGACCGCTTCCAGCCGCCCCATGCGGTTGACAGCTGGGATGGGGTAAAGGATGCCACGAATTATGGCTATATCTGCCCGGTCCACGCGAACCCGGCGCCCTCCAGCGAGCTGTTTATCCCCCATCGGTTCTGGCCGGCCAATGAGCACTGCCAGTTCCTGAACGTGTGGACGCCGGGACTGGACGGCCGCAAGCGCCCTGTTATGGTCTGGTTCCATGGCGGCGGCTTCTCGGACGGCTCCTCCATTGAGCAGGTGGCCTATGAGGGAGATGCGCTGGCCGCTTATGGCGATGTGGTTGTGGTCACGGTGAATCACCGGCTGAACATTCTGGGCTTTTTGGATATGTCCAGCTTCGGCGAGAAGTACGCCAATTCCGTCAATGCCGGCATGGCCGACATTGTGGCCTCCCTGGAATGGGTTCGGGATAACATTGCAGTCCTTGGCGGAGACCCTGGCAATGTGACCATCTTCGGCCAGTCCGGCGGCGGTGGAAAAGTGAAGACGCTGATGAACATCCCTGCGGCCCAGGGCCTGTTCCATCGGGCCATTATGATGAGCGGCGGCTGCCGCCAGGACCGGGCGACAAATGCGGATCACCGGCAGCTGATTGAAAAAATGCTGGAAATTCTGGAGATTCCGCTGGACCGCGTGGAGGAGCTGGAAACTGTTCCCTACGAGATTCTGAACCGTGCCTTCTTCCGGGCCTCCGAGGGGCAGGGCATGCCCAATATGCGCTGGGGTCCTGTGGCAAACGATTGGTTCCTGGGTGACCCGTTCAAGGTCGGGTTCTCGGAATATGCCAAGACGGTGCCGACCATGGTTGGAACGGTTCTGGCAGAGTTTACCGCCATGGCAAAGCCTGACCAGTACGCGGCGACGCCCGAAGAGCAGGAGCGGATTGTCCGCGCCCATTTCGGCGATGCGTCCGACAGCCTGATTGCCCAGTTCCGGGAGGTCTATCCCGGAAAGGCCCTGATCAACCTGGACAGACTGGACACCACTACCCGCCAGGGCGCTGCCCGCTTTGTGGAATTGAAGGCGGCGGCTTCCTCAGCCCCCACGTATCAGTATCTGTTTGCGCTGAATTTTGACATCATGGACGGTGTGCCTGCCTGGCACTGCGCGGATATCCCCTTTGTCTTCCACAATTGTGATAGGGTTGCCTGCTGCAATATTCCTGGGGTTACCGAGCGGCTGCAGGACGAAATGGCAGGCGCATGGGTCAGCTTCGCCTATAGCGGTGACCCGAACCATGCGGGTATGGCCAAGTGGGAGCCCGCCGGGGAAAACCACGAGACCATGGTCTTTGACCGGCAGAGCCAGTGCCGCAGCAATCACGACCTGCCTCTGCTGCGGAAAATGGACGAGGCCTGCCCGCCCAAGAGCCTGGATGAGATCCTGATGGGCGGCAAAAAGGACGGCAAACAGGAAAAATCCTGGATGTATTGATGCACAAAAAACTTCCTGCCGATTGTATCGGCAGGAAGTTGAGGAAATAAAGACTTTTAGACGGTTGCCGCATTGGCCCCTCACTTCGGCAGGGAATCTCCGGAGAGGGTGCAGTTCCGCCGGAACTCTGCCGGAGAGATGGTCTCGTACTTGCGGAAGGTCCGGACGAAGCTCTGGGCATCCGCAAAGCCGACCAAAGTGCTGACCTCCTTGATGGGGTGCTCCGGCAGCAGCTTTTTTGAAGCGGCGATGCGCGTTCTGTGGATGAATTCCAGCAGATTCGTGCCGGTGCTGTCCTTAAAGGCGCGGCTGAGGTAGGCGGCGTTCATGCCAAAGCGGGCCGCAATTGTGCCAACGCTGAGCTCCGGATCGGAATAGTTCTCCTGCACATACTCGGAGATGGCACGAATGCGATCCTTGGCAGGGTTTGCTCCGGCGCTTCCCTGGGCTTTCCGGAGGAAGCAGAAGATCGCGTCTCCGGCCTCCTGGCAGGCCGCAACGGTTTTGGGCGGTACGGCATTTGCTGGCAGCTGGTCCCGGGGATAGCCGGACAGAGAGACCAGGGTATCCAGAAGGATGACAAGCTTCGACGCGGCGTCCCGGACCTGACTGCGGGATGCGGGAATACAGTTTTGCAGCATATAGTGGAAGGTTTCTTCCGCCTTTGCGTAGTTGTTTTCCAGAATGCAGCTGTTGAGCAGGCCCAGACGATTGTAGAAATCGGAGCTGCTCTGCTTCTGCATATCCGGAACGCTTTCTGTGCGCCACCAAAGCCGGGCATAGTCCAGCTCCTGAACGGACCGGGTAAGGGATTCATTGAACTGCTTATAGCCGTGACACATAATCGGCGTGGCAGAAACAAAAATCAGGGACAAAAAGTTTTTGGCACCGGAAAGAGCCTGCTCGGCGATGGCCTGAAAGTCGGCCTCAGTTTCGCCGGGAAGCAGGGCGGAAAAAGCGATGTACTTTCCGCCGCAGAAGCACAGCGCGCCCTTGTGCTGGTCAAAAAGCAAATCCTGAAGGATGTTGTTCAGAATAAAATACGGGGTGATGGGCCGCTTTACGCTGCTGTCGGGGCGGGGGGCCTCAAAAAGGCGCTCCTGGTCCTCCAGAAGGGAAAAGCCCAGAACGGCGCAGTCCTCCTCCGGGGAAAAGCCCAGAATCCTGTAGCACTGCTGGCTGATGTGATAATCCCTTTCTTTGGGCATATCCAGCAGGGTCTTTGTAAGCCCGCTGAGGGCGTAGTGGTTGTCGGGAATCCCCCGCTGGGCGCCCTGCGGGGTAAGCGCAAGGATCTTTTCTGGAGCGGCCTTCCACTTTTCAAAGAGGTGCAGCGCAAGCCCCGGCGCAGCCAACAGGCACAGGAACAGAAGGCAGCCCGCTGCGCGAATGGCAAGAACACCAGCGGTCAGCGTGGGAACAAGCGTGAAAAAGCGCAGAGAAAGGCCGGAAAATTCGTTGCGGATGATATTGAACTGCGTACCGCGGACGGTAATCTGCCGGTCCCGATCCGGAGACAGAAGGTTGGGGTAAAGCGATTCAGAAAAGGCGGCTTTGCTGGCATAAAGGCAGCTGCTGCCGTCGCCGATTACAACGATGCTTCTTCCGGAGGCAGGGAGCAGCGTCTCAACCGGGAATTTGGCAACGATATAGACCCCAGTGCCAATGCTGCACGGAATGCTGCGGACAACGTAGCAATAGCCCTCGGCACAATAGCTGTGCCATGCACCGGTATCCTGGGAGGACAGATCCTCATAGGACAGGCCGGGGTAGATGTTTTCGAAAAGCCTGTTCAAATCCATAGAGAATTTGAATTGACTCTTGGAAACAAAAAGGTGCAGCATCGGGAAGAATGCGGCAACGGAGCTGTCTGCGGGCAGAAGCGTATTTACATTCCAGACATCCTGCATGGCCTGATTCGCCCAAGTCTGTGCCGTGGATGTACCGGCGCTGGACAACTCGGAAAGCGCGCGCACATTGCGGCTTGCTGCAAGAAGATTGCAGCTGTGCGTATAGGTGGAAACGGAAGCGGAAACAGCCTGAGACCGTTCATAGTGAGCGGCGGCGGAGATACGGGCCTGCCTGGCTCCTGAAGTCAGAAAAAAGGCCAGGACGAGGACCGCGATGGCAAGTGCAGCGCAGAGCCCGCCTGCCAGGCGAAGCCCGGGGGGCGCAGATTCCCAATGCTTCCGGCGGGAAGATAGCCACACCATGGGTACGGAACCTCCTATGATACGAAATTGACTAGAAAAGACACGACTCATTTCTGTAATTTATACAAATTATACTATTCCCTTGCAAAATTGTCAACCTTTGTCGAATTTTGAAATAACCCCAAATGCGGAGGAGATATAGATATGGCGCTTGTTACATTTGAATTTGAAAGTCAGTATCTTGGCAACAACCATACCGTCGGTGTGATTTTGCCGGACAAACCCAGAAATTTAACCCCCCAGGAATTTTACGGCAGCGGGAAAAAATACAAGGTTCTGTGGCTGCTGCACGGAACCTTCGGAGATTACTCCGACTGGATTCGCAAATCCATGATTGAGCTCTACGCCTGTGAGCGGGATCTGATCGTGGTGATGCCGTCGGCAATGAATTCCAACTATGCCAACTGGCCCAGCTTCGGCATGGGATTCCAGATGTACGACTACATCTTTGAGGAGCTCATGCCGCTGATCTACAATTGGTTCCCTGCCTCGGACAAGCGGGAGGACAATTTTGTGGCGGGGCTTTCCATGGGCGGCCGGGGCACCTGTGTGCTCGCGCTGAACCATCCTGAGAAGTTTGCAGGCGCCTGCGTCCTTTCGGCAGTGCCCAGCGATTTGCGGGCCATGAAGGCAGAGGGCGGCATGATGTGGGAGCGCATGCAAAAGTCTGCCGCAAATTTTGACAGCGAGGAGGACTTCCTGAATTCCTACCAGAACACCTGGAAGGTGCTGGAGGATGCCGTGAAGCAGGGCACGGAGCTGCCCAGGCTGCTGTTTGGCTGCGGCGAGGACGACATGCTGTATAAGGACTTCCTGGCATTCCGGGAGAAGGCAGACCGGCTGGGCCTGAAGGCGGACTATTTCTCCATTCCCGGGCTGAAGCATGAGTGGCGCTTCTGGGACCAGGGAATCCAAAAGGCTCTGGATTTCTTCGGCATTGGTACCCAGGACTGCGGAAATCCTTTCTAAGGATAAAAGACTGCCGCGCCGCTCCGGGAAGCAGAAAGTCCGGGAGCGGCGCAGCTGAAAAGAGGATGTGCAATGAAAGAAGAAACAGAGCTGCTTAACGTTAACTATCTGGTTCTGCTGATTCTCAGCATTTTTACAGCAATTTCCTCTCGTTTTTGCGCGGAACAGGAAATGAGCAAATGGGTGCAATGGTACGCTGTATCCGGAGAAAGTTTGTTATGGGAATAGGAGAAAAGAGATATGCAGAAGAATAAGAGTATGAGAAACCAGAGTCAGGAGCAGCGCCGCACCATGATGCTCAATGAGCCCATTCGAAAAATTATCCCCCAGATGGCCATTCCGACCATTGTGGCGTTTTTGATCAACTCCATCTATTCTCTGGCGGATACCTATTTCGTAACCGCCCTGGGAACCAACGCCACGGCGGCTGTCAGCGTGAATTCCTCTCTGGATCAGGTGATCCTCATGTGCGGCTCCATGCTGGCCATGGGCGCCAACAGCTATATTGCCCGGCTTCTGGGCAAGGGAGACGACAAAAAAGCGAGCCAGGTCCTGTCCACCGCCTTTTTCCTGGCGGCGGGCATCGGCCTGACTCTGACGATTTTTGGCAGCATCTTCATGACGCCTATGGTCCGGCTGCTGGGAGCAACCGATACCTGTGAGCGCTTCGCCATTGAGTACGCCACCTATGTGCTGCTGGCAGCGCCCTTTATGGCGGCAAACTTCGTTATGAACCAGTGCCTGCGCTCGGAGGGCAACGCCTTCCTGTCCATGATGGGCATGGGCATCGGCGGCATCCTGAACTGCATCTTAGACCCTATTTTCATTACGGGTCTGGGAATGGGCGTGGCGGGTGCGTCTCTGGCCACTGCCATCTGCAAGCTGGTGAGCTTTGCCATTCTGATTACGCCCTACTTAAAGCGGAAAAGTCTGCTGCACCTGTCCATCCGGAATTTCCATATGAGCATGGACATCATGAAGGAGATCATCGGCGTGGGCTCCTCCTCCATGTTCCGTTCCGGTCTGGCAGTTGTATCGGCCATTATGCTCAATAAGATTGCGGGACAGATATCCGATTCCGTTCTGGCGGGCATCGGCGTGTGCAACAAGATTATGATGTTCCCCTTTGGCATCATCCTGGGCTTCGGCAACGGCTTCCAGCCGGTGGCGGGCTTTAACTGGGGTGCCAAGCGGTATGACCGGGTTTCGGAGAGCTACCGCTTTTCCTCCTGGGTGGCGACGCTGGGCAGCGTCGTCATGGGGGCGGCACTGTATGTGCTGGCCCCGGGAATCATCCGGCTGTTTGCGGGACAGGATCCCCATATGCTGCAAATTGCAACCCTCTGCCTGCGCCTGCAATGCCTTGCCCTGCCCATTCACGCCTGGGTGGTCGTGGTGAATATGCTCTGCGTCAGCCTGGGTGAGGCTAAGGGCGCGCTGCTGCTCTCCACCGCCCGGCAGGGCACCTGTTTCATTCCCATTGTCATCCCCATGGGAAAGCTCTGGGGAGCGGACGGCCTCGCCGGCGTCCAGTCCGTTGCGGACGTGCTGTCACTGGTGCTGGCCATTCCCCTTGCCGTACAGGTGCACAAAAAGATAAAGACAGCAGAAAAACAGACCAGTCCGGAACCGGCAAGCCTGCCGCGTTCCTGAGGCCTGGATACTCCTCCCCGAGCACAAAATAGCGCCGCTCAGTGGCCAAATTCGCCACCGGGCGGCGCTGTTTCTCTTTTGAGGCGCGGACGTGTATTTAGAAGTATTTGCAGGAAAAGAGAAAATTGTGAAGGATAGGGGAAAATCACAAGCTGCGGGTGGGGAATTTTAATGGACAAGGAAAGGGGACTATGGTAAAATAACGAAAAAGAGTTGTACAATTACATGAGATTTCTGGACATTGCTTTTGGACTATCTGGTATGTACGGCAATCGCAAAATTGGCCCTTTTGTTTAGAGCCTAGCAGTTTGAACCGCTAGGCGGACCTAATTTCTTTCCTTCCGCAATATGTCCAAAATAACGGACATATTGTGCGTTATCATAGAAGCAACAAAAAAGACCCCCAGAAGGGGATCTTTCGAGCACGCACTGTGCTGCCGGACGAGCCGACGTGGTGTGAGAACATTTATTTGAACGCGTTGTGTAATTCGTAGAGGTTCTCTATCTCTAGTATATAAAGAAAACAGGAGGTTGTCAAGATGGCATCTGCAAAAAAACAGGATTACTATCTGGGATTGGACATTGGCACGGATTCTGTAGGATATGCGGTTACGGATGCGGAATATTCCCTATTGAAATATCGGGGCGAACCAATGTGGGGTGTCATGACCTTTGAGGAGGGGATGAATGCCGCAGAACGCAGGAGTTTTCGAACCGCACGGCGGAGATTGGACCGCAAAAAGCAGCGCGCAGAATTGCTTCGCACCCTTTTTGCCGAGGATATTTGCAAAATTGATCCTCATTTTTTCATACGGCGGAAAGAAAGCTTCCTATTTCCGGAAGACACGACACATGGCGTGCATCTGTTTTGCGGTGCTGGAATCACGGATGAAGAATACCATCGGCGTTACCCAACGATTCATCACCTGATTCTTGACCTGATGATGGGCACTGCACCGCACGACGTGCGGCTTGTATATCTGGCGTGCAATTGGCTGGTTACGCATCGAGGCCATTTCCTGTTTGACCTGGATGCTGGGCAGGCGGAAAGCCTCCTGGACTTTTCGCAGATATATGATGAATTCATCACATACCTGAATGAAGTGGAATACCCGCTGCCCTGGGCGAATTCCGTAAAGTCGGAACAGGTGCTGCAAATCATGCAGATGAAAAACGGTGTCAAAGGGAAAAAGGATGCCTTTAAGGCCGAGCTATTTAGCGGGAAGCGGTTCCCAAGTCAGGAGGGGGAGGCTTACGCTGTAGAGCAATTGGTGGGATTGCTTTCCGGCGGTTCTGTAAAGCTGGCTGCACTGTTCGCAGAGCCGGAACTGGACGTCTCCGTAAACCTTCGCGGAGATGATGAAACCTTTGCCCAGGCACTTGCAAGTCTTACGGAGGAACAGGCGGAATTTCTGAATCTATTGCGGAAGATGTCCGACTGTGCAAGACTGCTGACAACAATGACGTTTTCCAAGGATACGCCGCTGCCCTGTATTTCAGCAGCCAAGATTGAGGTTTACGACCAGCACAAACGGGATTTGGCATATCTGAAAAAATTCATCCGCGCTTACCATTCTGAAAAATATGCAGAGGTTTTCCGGAGAGCAGTAGAGGGAAATTATGCATCTTACTCGAAGCACATTGGCTCACTCAAAAAGGCAGGGCAAAAGGCAAAATTCAAGTGGGCAGGCAAGGAGAAATTCAGCGAGTATCTGAAAAAAATCGTCAGGAATACGCCTGTTTCCGAGACGGATCGCCCCGACTATGAGGATATGATGACCAGATTGGAGCAGGGCATCTTCTTGCCAAAGCAAAAGGATACTGATAACCGGATTATTCCGCAGCAGCTCTACCGGATGGAGTTGGACAGAATCCTTGCAGTGGCGGCGGAGTACCTTCCTATGCTGACCCAAAAGGATGAATCTGGGATGACCGTATCGGAGAAAATTCAATCGATTTTTGCATTCCGGGTTCCCTATTTTGTGGGCCCCTTGAACACCAAGAGCCCCAATGCCTGGGTTGTGCGAAAATCCCAGGAAAAGATTCTACCTTGGAATCTGAAAGAAATCATCGACCTGGATGCCAGCGAAGAGGCATTCATCAAGTGCATGACCAATACCTGTACCTATCTGCCTGGAGAAGATGTGCTTCCGGAGAAATCCCTGCTGTATAGCCGCTTTACAGTCCTGAATGAACTGAATAATCTTAAAATCGATGGGCGGCCCATCCCTGTAGAAACCAAACAAGCTATTTTTACGGAAGTTTTTGCCAAGGAGCGGCGGGTTTCACCGGCGAAAATCAGAAGCTATTTGCTCGGTCGGGGGCTTATCGGAAAAGAATCTGTGCTCAGTGGCGTTGACACGACCATACATTCCAGCTTGTCTTCCTATCATGTGTTTCAACAGCTCCTGGAGAGCAAAAAGCTGTCTGAGCATCAGGTAGAGGACATTATCCACCATTGTGCCTACAGTGAGGACCGCGGCCGCTTGGTGCGCTGGCTGGAAATGCAATGTCCTGGCCTTTCTAAAGAGGACAGGCTCTATGTCTCCCGGCAGAATTTGAAGGGATTTGGCCGACTGTCCCGGGAATTCCTGACGCAGCTTCAGGGCGGCCCGGTAACCGGCGGTCCGCAAAAATCCATTCTGGAATGGCTGTGGGATACCAATGAAAATTTAATGCAGCTGCTATCGGAACGGTATACCTTCTCGAAGGCAATTGAAGAGCGGGTCCGTGCCTATTATGTGATACCTGGAAATCGAAAATGCCTGTCTGAGCGACTGAAAGAAGATCGGCTGCCCGGCAGTGCTCGAAGGGCCATTCACCGGACACTGGATGTTGTCCGGGATGTAACCGGTGCTGTGGGAGCACCAAAAAAGATTTTTATAGAAATGGCACGAGGCGGCACGCAGGACCAGCGGGGAAAGCGCACCAACAGCCGGAAAAAGCAGCTTTTGGATTTCTACCAGTCTATCAAAACGGAAGAGGTACGTCAGCTTCAAAAGCAGCTGGAGGATATGGGAGAAATGGCCGATAACCGGCTGCAAAGCGATGCCCTATTCCTGTATTATCTACAGATGGGAAAATGCGCCTATACCGGCCATCCCATCGATCTGTCCCGGCTGGGAGGAGACTTTTATAACAAGGATCATATCTATCCCCAGAGCTATGTCAAGGACGACAGCGTCTTAAACAATCTGGTTCTGGTAGAATCAACGGCCAATGGTGTCAAGAAGGATATTTACCCCATTGCTAAGGAAATTCGGGACAGGCAGCGCCTTTTCTGGGAAGAATTGTTAAAAACGGGTTTGATGACCCAGGAAAAATTCCACCGTCTCACAAGGGCGGAGCCCTTTACCGATGCGGAAAAGCAGGGCTTTATCAACCGTCAGCTGGTGGAGACGCGGCAGTCTACGAAGGCTGTAGCGGAGCTGCTGAAAGAAGCCTACCCCAAGGCAGAGATTGTATACGTGAAGGCCGGGCTGGTCTCCGAATTCCGGCAGGAATATGGAATTGTCAAGTGCCGTTCCGTCAATGACCTGCACCATGCAAAAGATGCTTACCTGAATATCGTGGTTGGCAACGTGTATCATGAGCGTTTCAACAAGCAGTGGTTCCGCCTGACAGAGCACTACAATGTGCAGGTGAAGAAAATTATGAGTTCTTCCTGGAATCATGGAGAAACGGTGATATGGAGAGGCTCGGAGAGCCTGGCAAAGGTTAAGGCGGTGTGCGAAAAGAATGCCGTCCATGTAACCCGGTATGCCTTCTGCCGTGGGGGCGGACTGTTTGACCAGATGCCTGTAAAGGCGGGAAGCGATTTGCTTCCGCTGAAAAAAGGCCTAGAAACAGAGAAATATGGCGGTTACAACAAACCGACGGCTTCCTATTATATTTTGGCAAGCTTTGTTCAGAAGAAGAAACGGGAGGGAATGCTCGTCCCGGTAGAGCTCCATGAACAGGAACGGGTCAATAGTAATGCGGAATACGCCAATGCGTATGTAAGGCAGCAAATCATGCGTATCAAAGGAGAAGATGCAATTACAGATGTTCAAATCCTTTGGAAGAAACGGAAAATCAAAATCAATACGGTCTTTTCTTTTGATGGGCTGAAGATGACACTGTCCGGAAAAAGCAGTGGCGGAAGCCGCATACTTCTGGCACCGATTATGCCGTTGATGCTAGGTGCTGAGCAGGAGCGGTACATCAAACGACTGGATTCTTTCCAGGAAAAATGCCGAACAAATCCAGCGATTCTTCTGGATGAGCGATACGATGAGATATCCAAGCAGAAAAATATGGAGCTGTATGATGCATTGGTGCAAAAGCTGGAAGCATCCCCGTTCCAAAAGTTTCCGGCCAATCCATGTCAAGTGTTGAATGATGGGAGAGGTAAATTCCAGGAACTTCCATTACAGAAACAGGTGGCAACGCTTATCAATATTGTAACGTTTTTTCAGCGAAGCGGCAGTGGCGGTGTGGACTTGTCCGAAATCGGAGGAAGCAAACACAGTGGCGTGAAGGTGCTAAGCGCATATTTCTCCAACTGGAAAAAATATTATACGAATGTCCACATTGTAGATGCTTCTCCTGCTGGATTACATGAGACCAGTAGCCCAAATCTGCTCGATCTATTATGAGCTGGCGCACGGTAATTATCTCCTCCCGCTGCAAGCTGGACCTGAAAATGGGTTATCTGGTTGCGCGGGGGGAGGAAGTGAAGCGCATTTTCCTGGATGAGATTGCGCTGCTTCTGATTGAAAACCCGGCAGTTGCCATGACCGGATGCCTGCTGAGCGCTCTGACAGAGAAGAAGATTAAAGTGATTTTTTGTGACCAGAAGCATATGCCTCAAAGTGAGCTGGTCCCTGTCCGGGGCTCATTTGACAGCGCGCGGAAAATCAAGGCGCAAATCAGCTGGGACGAAATGGTTAAGGGATGCGTATGGGGAGAGATTATCCGGCAGAAAATATACCAGCAAGCGGTGTTTCTCTCCCAGCTGGGCTTTGAGCGGGAGCGGGGGCTGCTGGACGGTTACATGACGCAGCTGGAATTTCAGGATGCCACCAACCGGGAGGGACATGCGGCCAAGGTCTATTTCAATGCGGTCTTCGGCATGGAGTTCACGCGTTCCGGGGATTCTGCCTGGAACAGTGCCTTAGATTACGGTTATACCATTCTGCTGTCCGCCTTTAATCGAGAGGTGACGGCCTGTGGGTATCTGACGCAGCTGGGGCTGCACCATGACAACGGGATGAACCCGTTCAATCTGAGCAGTGACCTTATGGAGCCCTTTCGCATTTGCGTGGACCGGATTGTATACCGGGAGCGCTTCCGGGAATTTGACAAAGAGGCTCGCCGAAAAATGATTGCAGTGCTGAACGAAAAAGTCTTTATTCAGGACAGTGAGCAGACGGTCTTAAATGCAATCGGCATTTATGTTCGCAGCGTGTTTGAAGCGCTCAACCGGGCGGATCCGGCTTATATCCGCTTTTACCATTTTTAGGATGTTACACAAGAACTGTGGAGAAGTATGAGTTATCGATTTATGAGAATGCTGATTTTCTTTGATTTGCCCACAGAGACCCAGGCGGACCGACGCAGTTATCGCCGTTTCCGGAAAATGCTGATTCAAAATGGATTCCTTATGCTCCAGGAATCCGTGTATTGCAAGCTGCTGCTGAATACCTCTGCGGAGAAAACCGCCGCAGAGGTGATTCGGAAAAACAAGCCGCCGAAAGGACTGGTGCAGATGCTGACCATCACGGAAAAGCAGTTTTCCAAAATGGAATGGATTGTTGGAGAATTCCACAGCGAGATTATCGATACAGATGAAAGGGTGGTAGAGCTATGATTCTTGCCCATCCGCAGCTGGAAACTGTCCTGGAGCTTTCCGGGCAAAAAGTTATGACGCTGGTAGTTGAAAATCAAAAATTCTTCCGGGAATTTTTGCAGGATATTCAATCGCAAATGGATGGATACGCGGGGAAAACCGCCCTTTCCGAGCAAAACAAATTGCTGGATTGGTCCAAATGCGCGGAGCTGATAGATCACTTCTTATCCATGTCGTTGAACCGAAAATCACTTTTGACAAAAATTTCCGCAGCAATGGAGGGACAGGCTGTATCGGAAGAATTCTATGGCCGTACCACGCAGCTGCTTTCCCAGGTGGAGCGCTACCTGGATGATCTGGCATTTTCTATGGACTGCGATGTGACCTGCGGAGAATGCACCGTATCCGGGCTTTTAAAGGCCGCAGGGATTTCTCTTCGGGAGGATTATACAGACCCCTTGGAGCAAATACTGGATTATATGGAACTGGTGCGGTGCTATGAACGGGAGAAGCTGTTTATCTTTGTGAATCTTAGAAGCTATTTCCCGGATGAGGCGGTCAGCTGCTTCCTGCACTCCGCAGTCGCGCACGGCTTTACGCTGCTTTTGGTAGACGGTCAGGAGCACACCCGTTTGCCGGAAGAACACCGATTGGTGATTGACAAGGACCTTTGTGAGATATAGAATACAAATAGGGTAATTCCTCTTTATATGGCTCTCTCCGGTGCGTTGTCCGGTTTTTCAAAATGGGATTTTTAGGTTTGAGAGTTGTGTAATTTCGTAGAGGTATTATTCAACGTCAACACCGATGGCACTCTGAACAGGGTTTGAGAGTTGTGTAATTTCGTAGAGGTATTATTCAGCGTCCATCTCCTTCTGGATGTTTTTCGTGTTTGAGAGTTGTGTAATTTCGTAGAGGTATTATTCTATAGAGAAGCCAGCGCCATCAACAGAAGCGTTTGAGAGTTGTGTAATTTCGTAGAGGTATTATTCAAATCAGAACCAAGGATAATAGAGTTACGAGTTTGAGAGTTGTGTAATTTCGTAGAGGTATTATTCTGCCATGATGCCATGCACGACAGGATCAGCGTTTGAGAGTTGTGTAATTTCGTAGAGGTATTATTCCAGACAAAAAAAGAACAACTCAAAAGGACCGTTTGAGAGTTGTGTAATTTCGTAGAGGTATTATTCTTTTGCTTGCGTCATAGGCCACAGGCCACAGTTTGAGAGTTGTGTAATTTCGTAGAGGTATTATTCTAGCTCTGTCTTTTTATGGTAGTATGATAAGTTTGAGAGTTGTGTAATTTCGTAGAGGTATTATTCGACGCATTTCAGCAGAAACGCGAGAAGGGCGTTTGAGAGTTGTGTAATTTCGTAGAGGTATTATTCATACGCACGGAAAGGCAGCGCAGAAGGGCTGTTTGAGAGTTGTGTAATTTCGTAGAGGTATTATTCCATCACATTCTACTTTATGTTCATAGGTCTGTTTGAGAGTTGTGTAATTTCGTAGAGGTATTATTCCGCAGGCTCTGATGGAGGCGTACCCGGATGGTTTGAGAGTTGTGTAATTTCGTAGAGGTATTATTCCAGCTTTCTGTTGCCGTTGGTGTCTGTCAGGTTTGAGAGTTGTGTAATTTCGTAGAGGTATTATTCGCACCATGCCGCACCGCTAGGTGTTCCCGCGTTTGAGAGTTGTGTAATTTCGTAGAGGTATTATTCGGACAAAGCCGTATTTACTCGTACTGCGTCGTTTGAGAGTTGTGTAATTTCGTAGAGGTATTATTCTGCTGGAAACATTCAAAGCGGCGGACGCACGTTTGAGAGTTGTGTAATTTCGTAGAGGTATTATTCGCTTATACCGAAGATCGGCCCAAATCTCTTGTTTGAGAGTTGTGTAATTTCGTAGAGGTATTATTCAACGAGAGCCAGAGCGCGCAATGGCTTCAAGTTTGAGAGTTGTGTAATTTCGTAGAGGTATTATTCATTGTTTCCCCGGGTCTTGCGCCATCATACGTTTGAGAGTTGTGTAATTTCGTAGAGGTATTATTCATCACGAAGGAGCGCAAGCGCTTCACGGCGGTTTGAGAGTTGTGTAATTTCGTAGAGGTATTATTCGCACCATGCCGCACCGCT
>OKWR01000275.1_pt1 | contig 63375 bp, 40 predicted proteins | sample 1607101 | NCBI WGS metagenome assembly OKWR01 (sample SAMN04414076, study PRJEB24778) | human gut metagenome | material: faecal | host: Homo sapiens
TATTGCATAAGGAGTGTTTCTTTAGTCATAATCAGAAGAGTTCAGAGACTTCTAATTTACTAAGAAATAACGAATTATGCAATACTTTCCTCCTTTATTATCAGCAGGTTAGCTCTCTTTTTTTCAGCACATTTCTTCATGCTTAACCATTCGTTTTTGACAACATTTCAATGACCTCTTTAGTGTTTCCGAACCAGCTTTTGCCGGTTCTATTGTTTAACTTTTAATCTTTCGGTAAAAATTTACCGAAGTATTGGTTTTATATTGCTAAGAGATAATATTAGTTTTGTTTTCTCTTCAAATATTCAGTGGGTGCCATTCCGTATTCATCTTTAAAACATTGGCGGAAATAAGCAACACTACTGAAACCTGTCAAATCCGAAATCTCAGCTAAGGAATACTTCCCTTCATTGATAAGTTCCATACCTTTCTTCATCTTGATTTTACGGACATATTCATTGACCGACATTTCAGTCACTCCTTTAATCTTTCGGTAAAGAGTAGAATGGCTCATGCACATCTTATCGGCAATAAACGCTACATCCATTTTCTCCATACTCAGGTTCTCTTCGATGATGGCGGTTACCTTATCCAAGAACTCTTGGTCTAGTTTGTTTAAGTTCTTTCGTTCATTCTCAATGTTCTTCTGTTCACTTTCCGTTTCGGGTATGGAAGTGATTACTCCTGCTGTTTTACGTCTGTTTTCCAGAATGTTGTTGATGCGGCTGTTCAGCAAACGGGCACTGAACGGTTTGGTAATAAACGAATCGGCTCCTGCGGCATAGCCCTCTTCCTTATCTTGAAGAGTATCTTTAGCTGTAAGCAAGATGACCGGGATGTGGCTGGTACGCATATCTTCTTTGATATGACGGCATAGTTCAATTCCGTCCATCACCGGCATCATGATGTCGCTGATGATGATATTCGGAATCTGGCTTTGTGCAATATCCCATCCTTCTTTTCCATCTGCAGCCGTCAAGACTTCATACATTTCTTCAAACGAACTTCGTACATATTCGCGGATATCCCGATTGTCTTCCACGACCAGAATAATCGGTTTCCCATCTTCTGATTCTACAGAAGCAGGTTGTTTGTTTTCGTCTTCAGCTTTATGAACTTCTTTAGTAACCTGGCGTTCTGCATTAGGATAAGTGTTTTCTGTAAGTAGTTTTAATGTAAACTTACTTCCTTTTTCCACCTCACTTTCCACTTCAATGGTTGCCTGATGCAAATCTGCCAGTGATTTTACCAGTGCCAGGCCAATACCTGACCCTGAAGCCTGATATTTCCCTTGTCCTTGATAATATCGTTCAAAGATATGATTCAAAGACTCTTGGGAGATACCATGTCCGGTGTCTTCCACACTGATAGTTGTATATTTAACCCCGTTCTCCTCATTGCTTGCCAAGGCAAGTGTTATATCGCCTTTGGGAGTATATTTTAAGGCATTCGACATCAGATTATCGATAATAATAGTGATAATCTCGTGGTCATAATAAATCTTGGTATCTTGCGTTTCTACATTGATGTGAATATTTACTTCTGCATTCTGGTTTAATTCTTTATATTTGATGCCTATTTCTTGTACCAGTAGTGCCAGATTATGATAACCTACCTTTAGCTTTTTGTTTTCTGTCTCCGTTTTTCTAAATTCCAGAATCTGATTAATAAGGTTCAGTAACCGGTTGGCACTGTCACGTATAATACTGATCTTATTGGCCTGTCGTGGAGACAGTGTTTTGTCAGCCAGCAAGTCCTCTAGTGGTCCGAGAATCAGGGTTAGAGGAGTGCGTAATTCATGAGTGATGTTAGTATAGAAACGCAGGCGTTCATTATTTAGCTTCTGATCATTCTCGTGCTGGTGATGTTCCAGATTCAAACGACTTTCCAGTGCCAGTTTACGCTTGTAGAAGCGCAAGATTGCAAACAGTATAAGGGCAATGAGAATCGTATAAAGTAGTTTAGCATACCAGGTAAGCCAGATAGGAGGAGCAATTGTAATCTGGAGAGAAGTAAACTTCTCGCCCCATGGCTGGTTTCTCATTTTGGCTTTTACCTTAAAAGTATATTCTCCAGGCTGTAGGTTCCGGAATGTAATCCGGTTTTCATCGCCTGTTTCAAACCATGTCTTACCTAATCCTTCCATGGTGTAGGCATATTCTACCTGAGGGGTTTGTGAGAAGTCCATCACACTGAAAGAGACTGTAAAAGTACTATTCTGGTAAGATAAATCGACCTTGTCATTTACAATTGGGGCAAGAGTTCCTTTGCTACTTGGATCTGAGTTACCATAACTTTTGACTCCTGTAATTTTTACAGGAGCTATCTGTATGTCTTCTGTGGTTTGCTCTGGGTTAAAGTAGCAAGCTCCATTCTGTGAACCAAAAAACAAATGTCCATTTTTATCCTTACATACTGAGCCATCCATAAAGTCCCCTCTAGGTACGCCTTGATGCCAGGTATAGTTTAGAAATCTTTTTTCGTCATTTTTCCATTGAGCAATCCCTCCGTTGGTGCTGAGCCAGATGTTTCCTTTTTCGTCTTCTATGATACTTCTGACATTTTCATCAATTAGCCCTTGATTGTGATTGTAGATTTCCAGTTTAGGGTTACTTGTATCACTGATATGCGCGATACCAGCTCGTGTGGCAGCCCATAAACTTCCTTTTGAATCAATATATAGTGAGTTGACCGCATTCGATCCCATCCCATTGGATGTGTCGAAACGCATAGTTCGTTTTCCTTCTGGTGAAAAAACAATAAGTCCTTTGCCAAATGTGCCCAGCCATAGTTTCCCTTGACGGTCTCGCTGGATACCGTGTATCATGATGTCTGTAAGCTGTTCATTTATTCCTTTTTCTTCAGCGATTTTTCCATTTTGGTATGAATATAGTCCGTTTTGTGTACCAATCCATATTTTATTGTTCTCTTCATAAAAGCAGCAAATGTCAGCCTTCTTATCTTCTAGCTCAATTCGGGTAATTTTTTCTGTGCTAGGGTCACAAGTCAATATTCCATCTTTATATAATCCTAGCCAAAGAATTCCGTTTTTATCTTTAAAGATAGTAGAAACATGGGTATGAGGATTGGCTTTGTTGGCAAGTGACAATATTTTCTGATACTTCATATCCGCGCTGAATATGGCGATTTCGTTTTCTCCTCCTAGCCAGATGCGTGATTTATTGTCAAGAGCTATACCCCACACCTGTTTGTCTGTTAGTGTTCCGTCCTTTAATGTATTATATGCTAATGTTTGGAAAACAGGTTGGTTATAACTGAGAAAATCTACGCCTCCTCGATAGTTCCCTAACCAGATATTTCCGAATGAATCTTGCAAGAAACATTTGGCATTAGGAGATGAGATGCCATGCAGGTCATTGGTGACCCGTATATTCTGAAAATGCATGTTTTCGGGACTTGTGAATACGTTGTCATTGAGGTCGAGTATGCTTACTCCTCCCATGTGGGCGCATACCCACAATTTCCCGTCTCTGCTTTCGCCTATATCATTGATTTGATTAGATAAGAGTGAGTTGGGATTTTCTTGTTGCTTCTGAAAGGTGATAAATTGTTCTTTATGAGGGTTGAATAGTGCCAGTCCTTTGTCTGTACCAATCCAAATAGCGTTGGTTTTGCTAATGAATATGCAGCGTACGGTATTGTTAGGTAAGCTATATGGGTCTTCCGGATTGTGTTGGTAGACTTTTGCGGTTTGTTTCTGAATATCTATAACAGCCAGCCCTCCTTTATGAAGACCTACGTAAAGATGACCTTTTCCATCGTCGGTTGCGCACCAGAAATTTCCTGACAATCCTTTAATATCTTTTGCCCAATAATGAGTTACTTCTTTAGTCTTATTGTCATAATAATCTATGCCTAGGTGATAATGGGTAATCCAAATACCTCCATCGGCTGCAGGGCTTAAGTCTGTGACGTCTCTGGTAATCATATCAGGAACGCCATTGGTGATGAAAGTTTGCTTTTCACAATCAAAAATGCTAATACCATCGCGTTGAGTTCCTACCCATACGGTGTTGTCTGCTTCATTGTAGTATAATACATTTTGTGCATTGCTTCCAATAGCTGAGTTTCCTATATTATATATTGTAAAATCCTTTCCATCAAATTTGCAGAGTCCGGATTCTGAGGCCATCCATATATACCCTTGTTTGTCTTGAATAATATCGACAATATAATTACTGACCATGCCGTCGGACATTGTTAATCGCTTGAAGGTATATTGAGGTTGTGAAAGGATAGAGTAGCACCATCCGAACAAGAAAAGAAATAGAACAATGCAGTTTTTCATGGCTTGCGATTTTTAGGCAAAAATACAATAAACTCTTTAGATTGAGAATTTGAGAGAATAGAAAAATATGTACCTAGAAATAAAAACAGACGAATTTTTTATGCTATGACGAATTTTTATTATTCGCTGAATGGACATTTATGTTCAGTTACGGTATGTGAATATCTGTATAATAGGGCGTATATTTAAAAGGTGATTTATTTTTGGCTTTTTAATTAGATAGAATGACGAAAAAAACGATTCATTTGCTCATTTTTTCATTTATGACTGACTTAATATAGTATAATTTTGCGGCAGAAAATCTAATTAATTTGAAAAGCAATGAAAGTAGATTCAGTAAAAAACAATCGAAGAGCATTATTTGCTTTGCTGTTGTGTTCAGGATTTATTGCTTCACATCCGTTAACGGTGTTTGCAAGCAGTAATGAGGTTCAAGCTACTCAGCAACAAAATTTGACAGTGTCTGGTGTCGTAAAAGACAATGCGGGGGAACCAGTAATTGGAGCTAGTATTGCCGTTAAAGGAGGTACTACAGGTACTATATCCGATATCGACGGTAAGTTTTCTTTAAATGTTGCAAAAGGGGCTATTCTTGAAGTATCTTTCATCGGCTACAAGACCCAGGAGTTTAAGATTGATTCTTCCAAATCATTGAACATTGTTTTGAAAGATGATACTGAAATGTTGGATGAGGTTGTTGTTGTCGGTTATGGTACAATGCGTAAGAAAGACTTGACAGGTTCTGTTGTGCAAATTAATCCAACTAAGATTGCTGACCAAAATCCGACTTCTGTACAAGATGTATTACGAGGAACTCCAGGTTTGCAGATTGGTTATGATGCTTCGGCAAAAGGTACAGATGCTTCTATCCAATTGCGTGGTCAGAACTCTTTAGGTACCAATGCCAGTCCGATGATTGTGTTAGATGGTATGCCTTTCTATGGTGAACTTTCTGAAATTAATCCGGACGATATTGCACAGATTGATGTGTTGAAAGATGCTTCTTCTGCGGCTATCTATGGTGCCAAGGCTGCTGCGGGTGTTATTATCATTACTACAAAGAAAGGTAAGGAAGGAAAACCTGTTATTAATGTAAGTGCAAACCTTTCGGTAGTTAATAAATCTGATTACCGCGACTATTATGATGCTGCTGGATATCTTAAATTCCATCAGGATTGGCGTAAAATGTATTATACCTATGGCCAGGGAGAGGATGGCTTGTATGGCTATTATCAAGCAAAAGATGAAAATGGAAACTTGTTGTATCCACAGGGATATTATGATGATCCTCGTCTTATGACTCCTGAAGAGCAGAGCGCTTGGGCTACTAATATTGGAACAAGTGGTATTGGACTTGCTGAAGGTGAATCTGTATTAAGTCTGTTTGCTCGTCGTTTGGAATTCAATAATGCTCCGATGATGATGGATAATTTCTTGAATGGACGTATGGTCGATTGGAATGATGCCACATTCCGTACCGGATTCAATCAAGATTATAATGCTAGTATTTCAGGTGCAACAGAACGTGTAAACTATTATCTTTCATTGGGCTATGTAAACAATGAAGGAGCTGTGCAGGGAAATGAATACAATGCATTCCGTTCTAATATGAAGATCAATGCGAAAATCACAGATTGGTTGGAAATTGGAGCTAATGTAAACTTCCAGGATCGTTCAGATGGCGATATTCAGGTTTCGTTGGGAAGCAATTATTGGGATGCCAATATGTTGCGTAACTCTCCATACGCTTCTATGTATGATGAGGATGGAAATTATGAACAATATCCTATGTCTGGTCTGCCTTCTAATGGTGGTTATAACTACTACTTTGACCGTCAATACTATGATTTGGAAAAAGGTTACACTGTATTGAATACAATTTTCAATGCCAAAATCACTTTGCCGGCAGGTTTCACTTATTCATTTAATATTGCTCCTCGATACCAGTGGTATTATGACCGTTATTGGATGTCTGCTGATCTGCCCGATGCTTCAGCTTCCAGCCGAGGAGTAAATCGTGGATGGAGTAAGAACTTCGACTACAACTTGAACAACACCATTACATGGGATAGAACCTTTGGTGACCATCATATTACGGCTACTTTAGTACAGGAAGCAGAAGAGCACCGTTATTGGAGTGATAATATCAATGCACGTAATATTACTCCGAGTGACGCTTTGGGTTTCCACTATACATCGGGTGCTAACAAGAGTCAGAGTAGTTTTAGTACCAACGATACACACTATACGGCAGCTTCTTATCTTGGTCGTTTGTTCTATGGATTGAAAGACCGTTATATGATAACTGGAACTTTCCGTCGTGATGGTTATTCTGGTTTTGGTGCTAATAATCCATGGGGTAACTTCGGTTCTGTGGGTGTTAGCTGGGTATTCTCTGAAGAAAAATTCATGTCTGCCACTCGCGACTGGTTCGATATGGGTAAGTTACGTTTGTCATGGGGTACCAACGGTAACCGTGAATTCGGTGATGTATATTCTACATTGGCTAACTTGGCTTTGGCAGGAGGAAACATGGTGTACTACCAGAATGGTAATTCCAATGTGGTTAATCCGCTTTATATGAGCCGCCTGGCTGCTCCTAACTTGGAATGGGAAAAGACAAAAGCATGGAACGTTGGTTTGGACCTTTCTTTCTTTAACGGAAGATTGACAGCCAACATGGATTATTATTTCAAGAAGACCACTGACATGATTATGAGTCAGCGTCTGCCGAGCTTCTCTGGATTTGGATCTATTATGGCTAACTTGGGTGAAGTACAGAACCAAGGCTTTGAAATTGCACTTAATTCTACCAATATTCAGAACAAGGACTTTACTTGGAATACTTCTGTAGGTTTCTCTATTAATAAGAACAAGATCAACCACATCTACTACGACTATGATGAAAACGGAGTAGAAAAGGATGATACATCTAACGGATGGTTTATTGGACAGCCTATTGGTACCATTTGGTATTATGAAACAGATGGTGTATGGCAGAACACACCGGAAGACATCAAGGCTGCCGCACTGGTAGGACAGAAACCAGGTGACCCGAAGGTTATAAACCATTATACAGAAGATGACCAAATTTTGGAAGATGGAACTCGTATTCCGGTATATAACGATAACGATAAAGTATATCAAGGTACTACAGCTCCTCCTATCTATTGGAACATGCGCAACGACTTCACTTTGTGGAAAGATTTGACACTCTCTATTTCATTGTACTCATACATGGGACACAAGAGCCGTGCTGGCTACTGGTTGAATCAGGAAAACGGAGGTTCACAGGTAACAAACGGATTTAACGTAGCTACCAGAGAGTATTGGACACCAGATAACCCGACAAATGATTACTGTCGTCTAAATGCTGCAGGACCTAACACTGGCTTGGCTGGAGGTGTTGATAAAGTTTATAACCGTAGCTTTGTTCGTTTGGATGACATCACTATCGGTTATACGTTGCCGAGAAAATGGACACACAAGTTTATGGTAGACCGCATTCGTCTGACTGCCACTTGCAAGAATGTTTGTACGATTGACGGTTGGGAATACGGTGATCCGGAAACAGGTGGATTGGCTACACGTTCCTTTAACTTTGGTATTAACGTAACACTCTAATTACTGAAAAAACATTATGAAAACAATAAATACAATATTTACAAAAGGATGTATGGTGCTGGCTTCAGCTGCGCTGCTTACTACTGGATGTACGGATGATTTCCTGAAGCAAGACCCGCTGTCATTCTATAATCCTGAAAATACCTATACGACTGAATCAGGATTGCAGGCTGCCATAGCAATGTGCGACTATGGCTTGAAAGAAATGTTGATGGATGGTAATGGAAATGTGCTACCCATGGCTTCTCTTTATTTTATGACTGATTTGGGTCTGTATGCAAAAACTGATGCAGGTGATATGCAGGATGATTTTGCCAATAAAATTACTCCTACTTCAGGAATGAAAGGAGGAGGTGATGAAAACGCCATGCAGCGTTTTTGGGATCGTACCTGGAATAGTGTTACTTTTGCAAATACAATCATTTCTAATGTAGATAAGGTAGAAGGTTTGGATCCTACTTTACGTGACGAATATCTGGGGCGTGCTTATTTTCATCGTGCTTATGCTTACTATCATGGTGTATTGTTGTTTGGTGATATTCCTTTGATTACAAAATTGATTGAAGTTCCTAAGCAAAACTATAAATCAACCAGTAAGGAAGCCATCTTTAAAATGTTAGTACATGATTTGGAATTTGCAGTAGAACATGTACCGCCTCAGAAGGAAATTGGTTACATCGGAACGGTGAATCAAGAAGCTTGTATGCAGCTCCTTATTAAATGCTATCTGGTAGTAGGAGAATATGCAAAGGCTGAAGCGATGGCTACAGACTTGATTAATAACCATGGACTGGCACTTATGAAAGCGCCGTTTGGTACCAATGTGCCTTCTGGTAATCCAGAAACATGGCCTGTAGAACGTAACGTAATTTGGGACTTGCATCGTGGAGTAAATATTACAGATGCTTCTAACACAGAAATGATTATGCCTATCTTGAATTATTATTCTGAAGGCTTTATATCATATCCTTTGATGCGTGCAATGACTGTACATTGGAGTAATGGCATAATCCGTGACCCTCATAACTTGGGATCACCAACTTATAACTATTCGCGTGAAGATAGTAAGTATGATGCTGATTTAGATTGGGTACGTGCATTGGGGCGTGGTATTGGTTGCTTCCGCACTTCTTATCATTATAATCAGACTATTTGGAATTATGATGGCGAAACTGACTGGCAGGATTTGCGTCATAACCGTCAAAAAGGAAACTGGGTTGAAATGACTGACTTGAAATACAATAATCCAGAATCTGATTTCAATGGACAGAATATGATGCTTTATGCGCCAGACGATTATTATGATGAAGATGGTAAATTGCTGGTGAAAAAAGGTGATTTGCTTTGCTCTGATACAATCCGTAGTTGGTTCCCGACTCCGTTGTATAAGGTTTATATTCTTGACCAGAGTGCAGAAGAAAATATGAATGCTAACCAGTTTAATGGTGCAACAAAAGGTAAAAATGTATCTAACGGTAACTTATATCTGTTCCGTTTGGCAGAAACTTATCTGCTTCGTGCTGAAGCTAAGTTCTATCAGGGAAATGCAACTGGGGCTGCTGAAGATGTTAATGAAATTCGTCGCCGTGCCAATGCTAAGAAGATGTTTACAACAGTAACAATTGGAGACATTTGTGATGAACGTGCACGTGAGCTTTATTTGGAAGAATGGCGCCAGCCGGAACTCGTTCGTATTTCTTGGTGTTTGGCTAAGAGTGGTCAGCCTGATGAATGGGGTGATACTTATGATTTGGCTACTTGGGACAAACAAAGTGGTACAGATTTGAATGGAGGAAGCTATTGGTACAAACGTACTACACGCTATAACATTTTCAACCATGGTTCTATTATTTCAAATAAAGAGTTGAATTATCGAGTTGATAAACGTAACTTGTTCTGGCCAGTACCAAATTCTGCAATTACTGCTAATATTGGTGCTCCGCTTCGTCAGAATTACGGTTATGATGGATATGACGATAGTGTATTTATGTTCGATAATTGGGAGGATGCTGTTGCTGATGAGGAAACAGCTAACTAAAGAAGGATAAGTAGTTTCTAATAAAAAACGTCTTGATGTTTTGCATCAAGACGTTTTTTATTAGAAAATTGTCTGTTGTTTAATGTCTTTTGAAAGTCTAGGTACTTTATTGTGAGAACCTGATTTTCTTTTTTATATCTTCCTTCTCTAAACCGTAGGTTTCGCGTTGCGAAAACCTATGTTTCCCTGCTAGAAAACGTAGGTTTCTCGATGGGAAAACGTATAAAACTCTTTGGTGCAATGCACTATTCACAAAAGGTTTTTATAAAGGAAAAAAGAAAGAGGACATAAGAATGATATAAGTCGGGATAAGAGAAATAAAAAGGCATTGCCAGTGAGTTCCAAACCTCAGGCAATGCCTTTTTTTATATCAATACCGATAAACTTAATTATCCGATATTCTTCACTTTAATCAGGTATTCAGCAATCTGAACGGCATTCAGAGCGGCACCTTTCTTAATCTGGTCGCCTACAATCCAGAAAGTCAGACCGTTTTCGTTAGCCAGGTCTTTACGGATACGACCTACATATACTGGGTCTTTTCCAGCCAGGAACAACGGCATCGGATATTCTTTCTTTTCAGGGTTGTCCATCAGTACCAGACCTTCGCCGTTGGCAAATGCTTCGCGGGCTTCTTCTACAGATACCGGACGTTCTGTTTCAATCCAGATGCTTTCTGAGTGTGAACGAAGTGCAGGAACACGTACGCAAGTTGCACTAACCTGTACATCTGAGTGCATGATTTTACGTGTTTCATTGTACATCTTCATTTCTTCTTTTGTATAACCGTTGTCTGTGAACACGTCAATCTGAGGAATCAGGTTGAATGCCAGCTGATAAGCGAATTTCTCTACAGTGACAGGTTCTCCGGCCAATACCTGACGGTACTGTTCGTAAAGCTCGTCCATAGCTGCTGCACCGGCACCACTGGCAGCCTGGTAAGTAGATACGTGTACACGTTTGATATGAGTCAGGTTTTCGATAGCTTTCAGGGCTACAACCATCTGGATAGTCGTACAGTTAGGGTTGGCAATAATGCCACGTGGACGGTTCAGCGCGTCTTCTGCGTTGACTTCAGGCACTACCAGAGGAATATCGTTTTCCATACGGAAAGCGCTGGAGTTGTCAATCATCACTGCACCGTATTTAGTGATGGTTTCTGCAAACTCCTTAGAAGTTCCTGCACCGGCTGACGTAAAGGCGATGTCTACTCCTTTGAAATCATCGTTGTGCTGCAGAAGTTTTACTTCGATTTCTTTTCCGCGAAAAGTGTATTTTCGTCCGGCACTTCTTGAAGATCCGAACAACAACAGTTCATCTACCGGGAAGTTTCTTTCATCGAGCACACGCAGGAACTCCTGTCCTACGGCTCCGCTTGCACCAACAATTGCTACTTTCATTTCTTATGTTTCTTGTTTAAGTTAATAAATTCCGTGATTGTATTGCTTTCTGTATTTTAGTTAGATAGTTTTTTCTTCTCCTTGTATCCTTTGAACCGCAAAATTAAAACATTTTGGAATACCAAAGGGGAAATACGGAACTTTTTTCGTATTTTTGTCCATAAATTTAAACCGAACAGCCCCTCATATATGAAAGATTTGTTAGATTTGGTTCATCTCAATATAGATTTTCCCATCACTGATCCTACGTGGATCTTTTTTTTGGTGCTGGTAATTATCTTGTTTGCCCCGATTGTTCTGGAACGTCTGCGCATTCCGCACATCATCGGAATGATTCTGGCCGGTATCGTTATCGGGGAACATGGATTCAATATTCTGGCGCGCGACAGCAGCTTTGAGCTTTTCGGTAAGGTGGGGCTGTATTATATCATGTTCCTGGCCGGACTGGAAATGAACATGGAGGATTTCAAGAGTATTCGTGTGAAGGCTACGGTATTGGGCTTGCTGGCCTTTATCTTCCCACTGGGTATTGGTGTGTGGACCAACCTGAACTTGTTGGGGTACGGACTGATTACTTCTGTGCTGCTGGCCAGTATGTATGCCTCGCACACTTTGATAGCTTATCCGATTGTGATTCGTTACGGTATCAACCGGCAGCGGGCTGTCAGCATTGCGGTAGGAGGAACGGCGGTGACGGATACGCTGACCTTGTTGGTCTTAGCTGTTATTGCAGGTATGTATAAAGAGGAAACTTCAGGGATGTTCTGGGTTTGGCTGCTGCTAAAGGTCATTGTGCTGAGCGTAGTGATTATGCTGACTTTCCCTCGCATCGGACGCTGGTTCTTCCGTCGTTACAGTGACCAGGTGGTACAGTATATCTTTGTGATGGCCATGGTCTTCTTGGGAGCCGGGTTGATGGAGCTGATTGGTATGGAGGGAATCTTGGGAGCCTTCTTGGCCGGGTTGGTGCTGAACCGCCTGATTCCGCATGTTTCTCCGCTGATGAGTCACCTGGAGTTTGTAGGAAATGCGCTGTTTATTCCTTATTTCCTTATCGGAGTGGGAATGCTGATTAATGTGAATGTGTTGTTCGGCCATCTCGATTCCATTAAGGTAGCTGGTGTCATGATTGTGGTGGCACTGTTAGGTAAATGGATTGCTTCGTGGCTGACGCAGAAAATATATCGCATGAAGGCAGTAGAACGGGAACTGATGTTCGGACTGAGTAATGCCCAGGCTGCGGCTACCCTGGCTGCGGTACTGGTGGGTTACAACATTATTCTGCCCAGTGGAGAGCGCTTGTTAAACGAAGATGTACTGAATGGTACCATTCTGCTGATTCTGGTGACGTGTGTGGTCAGCTCGTTTATTACGGAACATGCGGCCAAACGAATTGCGATGGATGATGCGGAAGTGGAAGAAGAACAAGAACAGAAAAAAGAGCGTATCCTGATTCCGGTAGCCAATCCGGACACACTGGATAAACTGATGCAGTTGGCGTTGGTGGTGCGTGATGAAAAGCGGACGGACAATCTGGTGGCACTGAATGTGATTAATGATAACAATGATTCTGTCCGCTTGGAGATGCGGGGAAAGAGAAGCCTGGAAAGAGCGGCTCAGATTGCTGCATCGGCCAATGTCTTTCTGAAAACAGTGTCGCGCTTCGACTTGAACATTGCTACGGGTATTTTGCATACAGCCAAGGAAACTGAAGCGACTACGATTGTCATTGGTTTGCATAACAAGGCCAATATCGTGGATTCGTTCTTTGGTAATTTGACGGAAGATTTGCTGAAAAATACTTATCAACAGGTGATGATTGCCCGCTTCCTGATGCCGGTCAATACGCTGCGACGCATCATCGTGGCGGTGCCTCCTAAATCGGAATTTGAGCATGGCTTTGTGAAATGGATTACGCACTTGTGCCGCATGAGCAGTCAGCTGGGATGTCGTCTGCATTTCTTTGCCCATCCCCAGACCTTGGGGTATATCAAGGGATATATCCAGAAGAAGCACAAGGATGTGATGACGGAATACCAGGAACTGGATAACTGGGACGACTTGCTGATTATTACAGGACAGGTGAATTACGATCATCTGCTGGTCATTGTCAGCTCACGAAGAGGGTCCATTTCGTACGATTCTTCTTTTGAACGCTTGCCCATGCAGGTATCCAGATATTTTAATAACAACAGTATCATGCTGCTGTATCCTGACCAGAAGGGTGACCCGAATGAGGCGTTAAGTTTTGCCGATCCGCGTGGATGGGCCGAAACGCAGTATTATGACAAGGTGGGCAACTGGTTTTATAAATGGTTTAAGAAAGATTCATGAGCGAAGAAAATAAGAAAGAATGGCAGCAGCGTACGGAATTGCTGTTAGGCGAAGAGAAGATGGAGCGTCTGCGTAAGGCGCATGTGCTGGTGGTAGGCTTGGGAGGAGTAGGTGCGTATGCGGCTGAAATGATTTGCCGTGCCGGAGTGGGACGGATGACGATTGTAGATGCCGATACGGTACAGCCGAGTAACATCAACCGTCAGTTGCCGGCCACTCATTCCGTTATCGGACGTCCAAAGGCAGAGGTGCTGGCTGAACGTTTCCGGGATATTAATCCGGAATTGGAGCTGACTGTGTTGCCGGTTTACCTGAAAGATGAGGCTATACCTGAACTGCTGGACAGTGCGGCGTTTGATTTTGTGGTAGATGCCATTGATACGGTAGCTCCTAAGTGCTATCTGATATATCATGCCTTGCAACGCGGATTGAAGATTGTCAGTAGCATGGGAGCCGGAGCCAAACGGGATATCACGCAGATTCGTTTTGCAGATTTGTGGGATACGTATCATTGTGGGTTGAGTAAGGCGGTGCGTAAGCGTCTGCAGAAAATGGGTATGAAGCGGAAGCTGCCGGTGGTATTCAGCACGGAGCAGGCCGACGCAAATGCCGTGATATTGGTAGATGATGAGCAGAACAAGAAGTCTACCGCAGGAACCGTCAGCTATATGCCGGCCGTATTCGGATGCTATCTGGCGGAGTATGTAATTCGTAAATTGTAAAGTCGTATGATTCAGTTGGAAGGGATAACCAAAAGTTTTGGTGCACTTCAGGTGTTGAAGGGGATTGACCTTGAAATCGGGAAAGGTGAAGTGGTCAGTATTGTAGGTCCTAGTGGGGCGGGAAAGACTACCTTGCTGCAAATTATGGGTACACTCGACAAGCCGGACGGAGGACGAATTATATTGAACGGTACGGAGGTGAACCGTCTGAAAGAAAAAGAACTTTCTGCCTTCCGGAATCGGGAAATCGGTTTTGTTTTTCAGTTTCACCAGTTGTTGCCAGAGTTTACGGCGCTAGAGAATGTCATGATGCCGTCTTTGATTCAAGGCAAGTCGGCGGGAACTGCCCGAAAGGAAGCATTGGATTTATTGGATTTCCTGGGATTGTCGGAGCGGGCCACACATAAGCCGGCAGAACTTTCGGGTGGCGAAAAGCAGCGTGTGGCTGTAGCCCGTGCCTTGATGAATCATCCTTCGGTAATCTTGGCGGACGAGCCTTCCGGAAGTCTGGATACGCAGAACAAGGGAGAATTGCATCGGTTGTTCTTTGAACTGCGTGACAAGTTAGGGCAGACTTTTGTCATCGTAACGCATGATGAGGAACTGGCTACGCAGACCGACCGTACCATCCATCTGGTAGACGGACGCATCGTATAATATTAAAAAAATCCCGTCCCGGTATGTGTACCGGCTGACGGGATAAATTTTTCCTCGATTTATTAGCTTTTTAGAAAGAAAGGTGTACGATTTCCGGGTTGTGGTCGGAAAGGAATTTCTTTGCTTCCCGGTTTTCTTCAGGAATGTAGCTGCGCTGTACCTCTATTTGAGGAGTGACAAATATGAAGTCAATTTTCTCACATGAGTCAGCAGGAATGCGTCCGAAGTCATGGAAGGTATAGCTGGCACCTTCTTGCTGGAGAGCTGTCTTATGCGCATCCTTCAGCACGAAACTGTTGCCGGTGATGGTCTGGTAGGCTTCCGACTGGTCGGATACATTGAAGTCTCCGGTAACTACGGCAGGCTGGTCGCCTACGATTTCTTTTATTTTTTCAATAATCAGCAAAGCGCCTTTTTTACGGGCTTCTGTTCCTACATGGTCAAAGTGCGTATTGATGGCCATAAAGATTTTTCCGTTGGTCTTGTCTTTCAGCTTGGCCCAGGTGGCAATACGGGTGCAGGCACCGTCCCATCCGATGAATCCTACACTGTCGGGGTATTGTGACAGCCAGAAGGTGTTGTTGTCCAGTAATTCAAAACGGTCTTTTTTATAGAACAGAGGGGCATATTCGCCTTGTGTTTTTCCGTCTTCCCGTCCCACGCCGACTTCGGCATATTCTGGCAGACGGGCTTTCAGGTCTTCAAGCTGGTGGTGCAGGACTTCCTGCATGCCTACAATGTCCAGATTTTGTGCCTTGATGAAATTGGCTACAGTATCCTTTCTGTATGTCCAGCTGTTCAGACTGTCGTAAGGATTGTCGTAGCGGATGTTGAAGGTGCTCCATGTGATTTCACTGGTAGGTTGGAGAGATTGGCATGAAGCGATGGTCATGCACAAAGAGAGTCCCAGAAAACTTCCTAAAATAGTGTAGAGTTTCATAGATATAAAGTTTAATGATGTATGTTTTTCCTATAAAACAAGTCACGGCGGTTTACCACTTACTTTGCGGTGTAAAAATAAAAATATTTTTAGTTTTTCTTTATAGGGAAGGCAGTGCGAGTATATGAGTTTTTTATGCTATCTTTGGCGGAAATAAAGAGTTGTTATGAGTCATATAAAATTAGGAAAATATAATCAGCTGGAAGTAGTGAAGGAAGTGGACTTCGGCGTGTACCTCAATGGAGATGAGGACGGTGAAATCTTGCTTCCGAAACGTTATGTGCCCGAAGGCACCAAGCCGGGAGACATTCTGAATGTATTTATCTACCTCGATATGGAGGAACGGCTGGTCGCTACTACGCTGCAGCCTTATGTACAGGTGGGTGAGTTTGCTTGTCTGCAGGTGGCATGGGTCAATCAGTTCGGCGCCTTTCTTGACTGGGGACTGATGAAAGACTTGTTCGTGCCTTTCCGTGAGCAGAAAATGAAGATGCAGAAAGGAAAACGCTATGTGGTGCATGTGCATCTGGATGAAGAAAGCTATCGCATTGTGGCTTCTGCCAAGGTGGAGCATTATCTTTCTACGGAGAAGCCAGAGTACCAGCCGGGACAGGAAGTAAATGTCATGGTATGGCAGCGTACGGATTTAGGCTACAAGGTGATTGTAGAAAATCAGTTTAGCGGTATGCTGTTCCATAACGAGGTGTTCCAGCCTTTGGAAGCAGGAATGCACCTGAGTGCTTTTGTGAAACAGGTACGTCCGGATGGCAAGATTGATTTGGAATTGCAGAAAGCCGGTGCCCGGAAGGTGGACGATTTTTCCGAAGTATTGCTTCAGTACATCAAGGATAATGACGGCTTTACCCCGCTGAATGATAAGACCGATGCGGAGGTGATTTACCAGGCCTTCGGTGTAAGTAAGAAGACTTTCAAGAAAGCGGTCGGCGATTTATATAAGAAAAGACTAGTGGTGCTGGAAGAAGGGGGTATCCGCTTAGTCTGAGACTTTTTTTGATATAAAAGGAAGTGCTGAACCTGGAAGAGATGATTCCTGATTCAGCACTTTTTTATTTATAATCGTTTGGAGAGAGATTTGCGTTCTTTTTCTTTCATATTGCTTTTTTCCCGGATTTGTTTCGGGCGCATCTTGTCGGGACTTACTTCCGGACGTCGGGTTGGCCTTTCCTGGGGCTTGAAGCCTGGGTTCTTGTGAGGATTCTGAGGGGGACGACGTGCCTGCGGTTTGTGGTCTGAATGCTGAGGCGGGCGATAATTGGGTCTGCCCACTGAGACAGGTCTCCGGTCCGGACGAGGTGCAGGCTTCCAGTTGGGCTTCTGCGGAGGACGATTGCCCGGACGTGGTCCGGCAAAGTCGTGCGGTCGCATCTGCGGACTGATTCGGCACGGACGGCTGTACACTGGATGGTGGTAGCGTGCAGGATAGTTACGCCGGTAGTAGCTAACTCCCCCGAAATGTGACCGGCAATGTCCGCCCCTGTAGGTCAGGTAATGACGAGGAAGTCCGAAGTAGAAATGGGTTCTGTTCGGATAAATTTTATACACACGCAGATAGCATACGTTATTGATGGCATAAATGGGACGGAAGAAATATTCAATATCGATGAAGCGTACGTATTCGGCTTGTGAAAGTACCCATCGCAGGTCGTCGTTTCGTTCGTCCAGGTAACGGTAATATGCATCCATCGCACGAGTGTCGGCAACGGCAATGCCAGAAACGTATGGACCTATATTGCAGAGAAAGTCGTAATTGATTTCGTACAGGTCGTTGTACTGGTTGCTGTTGAGGTGCAGTTCAAAGGCCATTCGGTCGGTCAGGAAACGGGCATTGACCCGGAAGTCGCCCAGGCCGGATGCGTAGCCCCGGATTGTGCTCAGGCAAAGGGCCAGCAGGCAAAGAATAAATGTTCTTGTTCTCATAAGCATTGTCTTTTCCGGCTGAGAGTGTGATTCCTCCAGCTTTGTTGATAGCACAAAGTTAGCGGAAAAAAATTCTCCGGTCAAGATGAAAACGCCCATTCTTTTGTAGGGGATTTCCTATAATTGGATAGGGAAATACCGGCTAACGGATGATTTTGAGAAATTTCTCGATGTCTCTCCGTATCATCTGGTACAGGGGGGAGTTCTTGTAGAAACTGTTTCGGTGGATAACGACTTCCACGCCTATCTGACTTCGCTGGTAGCTGGTCAGCTCGTTGTGAAGCTGCATGTCGTGGAGGGCCAGGTCATGGATTTGCTGTTCTCTTTCTCGGCGGAGTACGGTGCATACGGGAATGAGCAGTCGCAACACTACATTGTCCATAATGTGATGGCCTTGAATAAACATATAGGTATTGTCCGGATGGACTCCCAGACGGTCGAATTCTTTTTTCATGCTTTCAATTTCTTCCAGCGCTTCCGGATGATGGCGTTCCAGGTCATGCAGTTTGCGGTTGACTTTTTTGACCATGGTTTCCAGACTTCGTTCCGGATGGTGGGTACTAACCTGATCAAGCTTTACATAGGAACAGAAGTCCAGCAGGGAGAATTCTGACAGAATATGTTTCCGGTAAAACCAGACAGACCACACAAACAGCGGATAAGCTATCTGAGAATAAAGTTTCATGAATTCCGGGAAATTAATCAGCTTATGGTCGTTCAGCGTAGCCATGACGCAGATTTCATGCAACCCTTCGGCATAGCAATGGTAGTTCTCAATGGCGTATGCATAGGTTTGCATCACGTAGGGATTTTCGATGATGTATCGGGAGGTGTTGGTACGTCCTTGCAACAGGTAGTCATAATCGCTGTCCACGCAGGCAATCATATTTTCGCCTAATTGCTTCCCGAGCTGGTTCATCAGTACGGTTTTCTTACCTTTAGCCAATGAAGTCTGAGAGGGGAGCATGACTTCGAAATAGCGGGTATTGTCTTCGTATTCCGCAAGTATGGATCTCCAAAAAGAAATATCATCATAGCTTTCTACGTAGGCCACGATTTTTCTTCTTGCACGCTTGGGCTTAAGGCTGTTAGCCGCTCCAATGTACAGGGAAGAAAGGTTTTCAGTCAGTCTTTTTCCCATACGGCTACATGTTTTTAAAGGGTTGTAATGTCACTCACTTCGGTAACGGCGTCCATCCATCCGTTCATGATAAGTGCCGGTGAATGGGTGGTCAGTATAATTTGCACATTCGGATTCAGGCTTCGGATGAGCGAGATAAGCCGTTGCTGCCATTCTACATGAAGTGAGATTTCGGGTTCGTCCATAAAGAGGGTACATGGTTGGTTGTCCTGTACCAGTACGGTGAGCAGGATGACTAGCATCTGCTTTTCACCAGAAGAAAGCTGATAAGGGGTTAATATGTCGCCGTCTTGTTCAAACTGTATTTCATTGCTTTGGCGGAGAATCTTTTTTCCCGTTTCACTGAACAGGTCGTCTACCAGGTTCTGGAAATGGGTTTTAGGCAGAGATATTTCGGTTGCCTTGGCCTGGTTTTCGGGCTTGCCGCTAGTTAAAAGCTCGATAATCCGGTTGCCGATGTTCACTTGATAATCCAGATAGCGTCGTTGCAAGAGATAAAGCTGCCAGTCAAGTTCAGTCTTGACATTCTGGTTACCGATTTTTTCCAATAATCCGGAACTGAGCAGCGGACGGTCAAAACTTCTTATCACATCGAAGTGGATATAAGTGGCATCTTTCGGATAGAAAGTGAAAGACACTCCCAGATGTATGCCATTACTCAGGGCTCCTCCTTCCAGGTCACTCAGCCGGCGGACAGAGTTGTTCAGAATCGTACTTTTTCCGATACCGTTTACTCCACTCAGGATGTTTACATCCGGGCGTAAATCCCAGGCAATGTTTTTCCGGCCCCATAAGCCCTTTATCTCAATGCGCTTGATATATTCAGCTTGCTTTTTCATGGACTGTATTTTTTAACGCGTCAAACAAAAATAGAAAATTCCCGGGAATAAATCAACGCCCGACCGGCCCTTTTTTCAAAATCCTCGTAACTTTGCAGAAATTTAAAAAGACGAAATCATGAAAGGTTCTGTAAAAGCTCATATTTCATTGTTACTGGCTGCAAGCATGTGGGGATTGATGTCTCCGGTAGGCAAGGCAGCCATAGAAGCGGGTATTACCGGACTCACACTGGCGAATATGCGTATGATAGGAGCGGCCGTGTGTTTCTGGACTACCTCTTTCTTTGTAAAGCAGGAGAAGGTTAATCCGCACGATTTGCTGATGCTGTTCTTTGCTTCCTTGTTGGGGATTGTCTGCAATCAGGGGTGTTTTACTTTTGGCTTGTCACTGACTTCTCCGGTAGATGCGTCTATTATGACTACTACCATGCCGATTGTAACCATGATTTTAGCGGCTCTTTTCCTGAAAGAACCCGTCACTCCGAAAAAGGTGATAGGAATATTTCTCGGGTCCATTGGTGCCCTGACCTTGATTCTGAGCAATCGGGGAGGAGATGCGGAAGGGGGTAGCGTATGGGGGGACGCCCTCTGCATGGCAGCTCAGATTAGTTTTGCCTGCTATCTGACCATTTTTAAGAAGCTGATTGCGCGTTATCACGTGATTACGTTGATGAAGTGGATGTTTACTTATGCAGCGATATGCTTTATACCTTTCTCTTATCATGATTTTTCAGTGATGGATTGGGCAGCTTTCCCGATAGAAGTCTGGCTGGAAGTCGGTTATGTCATACTCTTTGGTACGTATGTGGCTTATATTTTGATGCTGGTCGGTCAGAAATCCTTGCGGCCTACGATAGTCAGTATGTATAACTACATGCAGCCGGTTGTGGGAAGTTGTGTGGCTGTACTTGCTGGTATGGCAACTTTCGGTTGGGTGAAGATTGTAGCGGCGCTGTTGATTTTTACAGGTGTCTATGTGGTGACGCAGAGTAAGTCGCGTGCCCAGATGCTGGCAGAAACCAATTCAAATGTAGAAGGAAATGAATAAGGAAGGTACTCAAATAAAATCGCCTGTTTTATACTTGCAGCATCACTATGAATTGCTGAAATTAGAGTATGAATACGAAAAGGAGCAGTTTCAGCAGCAGACGGAACTGATGGGAATTGGTCGGAAAATCAAACGGGGCATGTGCTGGTATCCGTTATCGCTGGGACGGAGCTATTACAATGCCTTGAATCAGTTGGTCATTGAAGTAGAGCGAAAAGAAGACAAGGAGATAGAGCATCTGTTTGAATATGGAAAACCGGTTTGTTTCTTTACGCAGGACATGTCGGGGAAACTGACTTACCTGAATTTCGTAGCTACAGTGAATTACGTGGAGGAAGACCGCATGGTAGTCATCTTGCCGGATGCCAATGCACTGCTTACGCTGCAGAGCAAAGAAGTGGTCGGGGTACAACTCTATTTTGATGAAACCAGCTATCGCCTGATGTTCGAGGCACTGAAGCAGGTTATTTCTGCCAAGAACAACCGACTGGCTGAGTTAAGGGATATTTTTCATGGTACGCAGCCCGTATCTACTTTCTCTTTTCAACCCGTACGTTTCCCTTGGTTGAACGCTACACAGGATGAAGCAGTGAATAAAGTCTTGCATGCCAAGGATGTGGCCATTGTACACGGCCCTCCGGGAACAGGTAAGACCACTACACTGGTAGAGGCTATTTATGAAACACTTCATCGTGAAAATCAGGTACTGGTATGTGCTCAGAGTAACATGGCTGTCGACTGGATTAGTGAAAAGTTGGTAGACCGTGGTGTCAGCGTGCTTCGTATCGGGAATCCCAGTCGGGTAAACGATAAGATGCTGTCGTTTACGTACGAACGTCGTTTTGAGTCACATCCCAACTATCCTCAGTTATGGAGTATCCGTAAGGCGATTCGTGAACTGTATACCCGTAGCCGGAAAGGAAATGACCGGGAAAGTATCCGGCAAAAAATCAATTCATTGAAAGACCGCGCCACGGAACTGGAAATCCGTATCAATGAAGCTTTGTTCAGTGAAGCGAGGGTGATTGCCTGCACGCTGGTGGGTAGTGCCAACCGTTTGCTCACCGGGCAGAAATTCGGAACGGTATTTATCGATGAGGCGGCTCAGGCATTGGAAGCAGCCTGCTGGATTCCGCTTCGTAAAGCCGACCGGGTGATTTTGGCTGGCGACCATTGTCAGTTGCCGCCTACGGTGAAGAATCCGGAAGCCTTGCGTGCGGGGTTAGGACATACATTAATGCAGGCCATTGTGAAGAACAAGCCGGAGGTGGTATCTTTGCTGAAGGTACAGTATCGTATGAACGACGAAATTATGCGTTTCTCGTCCGACTGGTTTTATGGAGGGATGTTACAGTCGGCTCCTGAAGTGAAATATCGTAGCATCCTGGATTTTGATACGCCGATAGAATGGGTAAATACGGAAGGCATGGACTGCAACGAGGAGTTTGTAGGTGAAAACTACGGACGAATCAATAAGCCGGAGGCTGAATTGTCCATCGGTCAGTTAAAGGAATACATCACGAAAATCGGTCGGGAACGCTTTTTAGAAGAACGGATTGATGTGGGATTGATTTCTCCTTATAAGGCTCAGGTGCAGTATTTGCGTCAGTTGGTAAGGAAAGATGCTTTTTTCAAGCCCTATCGTTCCTTAATTACCGTCAATACGGTGGACGGCTTTCAGGGGCAGGAGCGTGATGTGATTCTTATCAGTCTGGTACGTGCCAATGAAGACGGTCAGATTGGTTTCCTCAATGACCTGCGCCGCATGAACGTAGCTATTACTCGTGCCCGTATGAAACTGATTATTCTGGGCGATGCTTCCACATTGACCAAGCATGCGTTTTATAAGAAGCTTTACGAGTATATAAGTGAGCTATAGGGAAATAGTCATGAAATAAAAGATACCTGAATTACTTCGTTTTATGCACTATTTAGGGACGATGTAGATTGTATGTTATACACTTATTGTTATATTTGCAGCAGATAAGTTAACTATAAACAATAAGAGACGAAAAACATGAGAAAAGGGTATCTTTTAGGTTGGATGCTTTTGGCATCCTCTGTTTGTATGGGCGCAGGACTGCCTCAGAAAATCAATACATTTCCCATTACGGATGTCCGGTTGATTTCCGGACCGTTCAAGCATGCAGAAAGTATGGATATTTGTTATCTGTTAGGACTCGATCCGGACAGATTACTGGCTCCTTATATGAAGGAAGCAGGTTTGCAGCCCAAAGCTGAAAACTATCCGAACTGGGAAAATACCGGACTCGACGGGCATATAGGAGGGCATTATCTTTCGGCTTTATCTTATATGTATGCTTCTACGGGTGATGAGGAAATCGGGAAACGCCTGGATTATTTCCTTTCTGAAATGAAACGTTGTCAGGAGGCTTCAGGCAATGGCTATCTTTGTGGAGTTCCGAACGGGAAAGCTATCTGGAATGAAATAAAGAATGGAAAAATCGATGCCAATCCTTTCGGGCTCAATAATAGATGGGTACCTTTATATAATATCCATAAAACGTATGCGGGTTTGCGCGATGCCTATGTGATAGCCGGTAAGGAAGAAGCGAAAGGGATGCTGATTGCCTTGACAGACTGGATGCTGAATACGGTTTCCGCACTGACTGACGAACAGATTCAGGATATGCTCCGGAGCGAACATGGGGGACTGAATGAAATCTTTGCCGATGTATACGGCCTGACTGGAAAGAAAAAATACCTTGACTTGGCCAAACGTTTTTCACATAGAGTTGTATTGAATCCTCTTCTTGAGAAAAAAGACCAGCTTACCGGTATGCATGCCAATACGCAGATTCCGAAAGTAATCGGCTTTAAACGAATTGCAGACCTTGATGGAGAGAAAGCCTGGAGTGATGCTTCCGATTTCTTCTGGCATACGGTCGTAAACAACCGGAGTGTATCTATCGGAGGAAATAGCGTCAGAGAACATTTCCATAAAGCAGATGACTTTTCGAGTATGATGACCAGTGAGCAGGGTCCAGAAACCTGCAATACCTATAATATGCTTCGCCTGACAAAGATGCTCTATCAGACTTCGGGTGATATGGCGTATATGGATTATTATGAGCGTGCTTTGTATAATCATATCTTGTCAAGCCAGAATCCGGTGCAGGGAGGATTGGTGTATTTCACTCCCATGCGTTCAGGACATTACAGGGTATATTCACAGCCTCAAAGCTGTTTCTGGTGTTGTGTGGGATCGGGAATGGAGAACCATGCAAAGTACGGGGAGATGATATATGCATCACGTAAGGGCGAGCTGATTGTCAATATGTTTATTTCTTCTGTGTTGGAATGGAAAGAATATGGCATGACCTTCACGCAGGAAACGTCTTTCCCGGAAAAGGAAAGCACTCGAATGGTATTACATACAGATAAGTCCAAAAAGATGAAAGTGAGCTTCCGTTGTCCGGAATGGATAGACAAGTCAAAGGTGGCTTTTGCAGTGAACGGAAAGAAGGCAGAGGCAACTTTGACGGATGGTTATTACACCATAGAGAGAAAGTGGCAGGATGGCGATGCCATTGAAATGACATTGCCCATGACTTTGCGTGCAGTGCAACTTCCGGACAAGTCCTCTTATTATTCATTTATGTATGGGCCTATTGTGCTGGCAGCCGATATGGGAAAAGAAAGACTGGACGGCCAGTTTGCGGACGACAGTCGCGGTGGTCATATCGCTTCAGGGCCTCAATTGCCTTTGCAGAACATGCCTGTGATTGTGGGAGAAGAAAATAATCTTTTGAGCAACCTGAAGAAAGTATCTCCTGATAAGTTGGAGTTTGCGTTGACTGGAGTGTATCCTTCCAGATATGAGGGAATGAAACTGAAACCTTTCTATCAGATACACGAGTGCCGGTACATGATTTATTGGGAACTTGTGTCTAAGGAGGAACTCGGACAGCGGCAGAAAGAACTTGCTGAAGTGGAGAAAGAACGTGCCCAATTGGAGCAGGCTACGGCCGACATGGTGATGTGTGGTGAGCAACAGCCGGAAAGCGACCACTTTGTAGAAATGGAAAACTCGGTGATAGGCAGTGAGCAGGGAACACCTTGGCGTGAAACCCGCGGATGGTTTGCTTATAAAATGAAGTCCAAGGGAAAACCGGTCAATGCCGTGAGAATCGAATCTTTCTCTGACGCAGCAAGAGATGCAGACGTGTATGTAAATGGAGTGAAGATAGGCTCTGTTCAAGGGAAAAATACGTTACATACATTGTTATTGCCGAAAGAATTGTGGAAAGCTTCAGAATGGGAAGTGAAGATTATGCGTGGAAAATCTGAGGTCACTCCTAAATTCCGTGCGGTGAGGATGATTTTGAGTAAGGATTTGTCTTTAAATGAATAAGCCTTTCAGGGATATGATAGCAGCCAGTTGGGGAAATCCGTAAAATTTGCTTATCTTTATCCCAGTTTTATTCATTTATCTTTATTAACCATGTTGACAGACTTACTGCAAACTTCGTATTTTGCAATTTTCTTGATTGTAGCCTTGGGCTTTATGCTCGGACGTATCAAAGTGATGGGCCTATCGCTCGATGTGTCTGCCGTGATTTTCATTGCTCTTGCCTTCGGGCATTGGGGGGTATCCATTCCAAAGGAACTGGGAACCTTCGGGCTGGTGTTGTTTATCTTTACGATTGGTATTCAGGCCGGTCCGGGTTTCTTCCATTCGTTCCGGAGCAAGGGAAAAACCTTGATTCTGATTACGCTGCTGATAGTGGCTTCTGCCTGCCTGACAGGGGTCGGAATGAAATATCTTTTTGACATCGATACGCCAAGTATCGTGGGCCTGATTGCCGGTGCCTTGACCAGTACACCTGGTTTGGCGGTAGCCATTGACAGTACCCAGTCGCCGTTGGCTTCCATTGCTTACGGTATTGCTTATCCGTTTGGGGTGATTGGGGTGATTCTTTTTGTGAAGTTGCTTCCCAAATTGATGGGAATAGACTTGAATGAAGAAGCACGCAGGCTGGAGAAGGAACGGCTCAGCCAGTTCCCTGAACTGAGCACTTGCTTGTTCCGGGTGACAAATCCGGCTGTATTTGGTCGTACGTTAAGCCAGTTGAACATACGTGCCATGACAGGGGCTGTGATTTCACGCTTGAAACAGGGAGAAGAGATTCTGATTCCTAAAGCTCATACCGTGTTGCAGGAAGGTGATTGCATTCAGGCTGTGGGCAGCGAGAATTCATTGAACAGTTTGGCGCTGATGTTGGGTGAACGTGAAGAAGGTGAACTCCCGTTGAGCCATACACAGACCATTGAATCTTTGTTGCTCACCAAGAAAGATATGATTAACAAGCAGTTGGGTGAACTGAACCTGCAGAAGAACTTTGGCTGTACGGTTACTCGTGTACGCCGAAGCGGTATTGACTTGTCTCCCTCACCGGAGCTGGCACTGAAGTTTGGTGACAAGCTGATGGTAGTAGGCGAGAAGGAAGGTATCCAGGCAGTAGCCCGTTTGTTGGGAAATGATGTAAAGCGTTTGTCGGATACAGACTTCTTCCCGATAGCTATGGGTATTGTGTTGGGCGTATTGTTCGGAAAACTGCATATCTCTTTCGGAGGTGGCATGACTTTCTCTCCGGGGCTGACCGGAGGGGTGCTGATGATGGCATTGTTCCTGAGCGCCATTGGTAAGACAGGTCCGATTATGTGGTCCATGTCAGGTCCTGCTAATCAGTTGCTGCGTCAGTTGGGCTTGTTGCTGTTCCTGGCAGAGGTAGGAACCTCAGCCGGAAAGACCTTGGTGGCCACCTTCCAGGAAAGTGGTTTTCTGCTTTTCGGAGTCGGAGCGTTGGTTACATTGGTACCCATGCTGTTGGCTGCCATAGTGGGCCGATGGGTCTTCAAAGTAAGCCTGCTCGACTTGTTAGGTACCATTACCGGCGGTATGACCAGTACCCCGGGACTTGCCGCGGCTGACTCCATGACCGACAGCAACATTCCGGGAGTGGCCTACGCTACGGTGTATCCCATCGCCATGGTGTTCCTGATTCTGTTTATCCAGTTGATTTCACTGGCCGTGATATAGTTGGAGAAGGCATTGCGTTGCCTTTGGTGAGGAAATCCTGAAAGTCTGCATCTGCAAAGAGGGCGGCTTTCAGGATTTTTTTGTGGCTTCCGGGGGAAACTTTCAGCAGCCCCTGAGATAAAGTTCAGGAGCCTTGTCGCATACTTCTTTTTTGTCCCAAAGAATTCTCTGTTTCACACTGCGGGATTTGTATCCCACACTGTGAAATATATATCCCACACTGTGGTTTTTGTATCCCACAGTGTGGTACAGAGAATTTTCCCTGAAGTTTGGGAGAATATACAAGGAGAAACGGAAGTTTTTGTCGGGGCAAGTTTTATTTGTTGCTGGAGAAGATGAGTCCTAGAGTCCTTCTGGGACTTATTCAAAATAAAAGAAGCATCAGGTTTATCTTGCAACCCTATTCTGCTACATATCATCCATAGACAGTCCTTTGCAGGAGATTTTATATCCCTTGAACTCGCCTGTGGCACGCAGAAAGGCAGCGGCTTTATGTTCCAGCACTTCCATATCAATGTTTCCTGACTTGCGTTTCACTTCGAAAAACGTGGCTTCTTCGTCCAGTTCATTCTCGGCCACGATGTCAATTTCATTCTCGCACTTTCGGTCCCACCATCCGCCGATGCGTGTGTAGGCTTGACGTTCAATCAGTACACGCCTGAAATAGCGTTCGAGCATCAGGCCGCTGAATGTCTCGTAGTCCCGGTTGATAATCGTCTTCACACTCTCATAGTTCTCTATCTCCAGCATATAGCTGTACTTGTAGATGAAGCGAAACCAGAATGTGAAGAAGTTGTCTTCTATCGTATAGCGGACATTTTTGGTGGAACTCTTCTCAAAGAGGGGTTGCTTCTTGGCGATAATATCATACTCGTTTTCTAGTTTGGTCAGATAGCCGCCGATTTCCTTGCCTACTACGCTCTCTATTTCTGAACGGGAAGTCTTGCCTCTCGCTATGGCTGACAGAATCGAAAAATATACTCCATAGTCTTTGCCGAACTCCTCGATAAGGATAGCTTTTCCTTCTCCCAAAAAGATGGAATCGGCCTTTATGATGTGGTCAAGCATGGATGACTTGGTTGTTGCCCCGGCATCTACAAGCAGTTGTACATACTTGGCCACGCCGCCTGTGAAAGAATACAGGGCCAGCAGGTCTTCCGCCGTGTGACCGGGATGGTATTCCGTGAGAATCTCTTTCAACACCGTTGGAGTGAAGGGACGTACGGTCATAAAACGGGTCTGCCTGTTATATAGCGGTTCCTTCTTGTCTTTGAATATCTTCGTCATCATGGAGTATATGGAACCGCAGACGATAAGGTTCATGTGGGCTTTCGGACTGTATAGATTCCAGATGCGCTGCATGTCGCTGTACACTGACTTGTTCACACGGAAGAATTCCTGGAACTCGTCAATGAACAGGGTGATGGGACGCTCTGTGGAAAGTTTCATCAGGAACTCGAACACGTCGGTAAAACGTTCCGCCCGTCCCATTGTAGGAACTCCCAGCTTACTCTCTATTTCAAGTTGGTAATCTTCGCATAATTCTTTTTCAGCCTTACGGGCAACGAAAAAATATAGGATAGGTTCGTCCTCGTATGCCTTCCACACGAGGGAGGTCTTGCCGATACGGCGCCGTCCCGTCACGACTGTGAACTGGGCGTTTTCTTTTGACCTGACGCAAATCTCACGCAGGGATCATCTTTTGTCTTGGCATTTTTATGTCTTCTAATATATATGCAGTTTGTCCCCCTTTTTCATTGTCAGGGTGATAATCCTGTCTTTGTCAGGTGTGATGCTGGTTTCTTTTCCGTTCAGGGCGACTTTCCATTCTTTACCTTCCGGAAGTTTGATGGAATATTCGTTTGTAACCTTTGCTGTAATTCCTGCGGTGCGGATTGCTCCGTTGCGCCATTCCGCATTTGCTTCGGCTCCGCCACGGGTGCAAAGTCCGCTGAAACTGCCTTCTTCCCATTGCTTGGGGAGAGTCGGAAGAAATTCGATATACCCTTCATGGCTTTGCAGTATCATTTCTGCTATTCCGGCTGCTCCGGCTGTATTCCCGTCGAATACAAAAATGTCGTATGGAGCTCCGGCTATGCCTTTAGGGGATATGCTTAACAGATTTTCTCTGATGAAGTCCTTTAACAGGATGGACACGCTGTTGTATGCTTTCTGTTTTTCTTTCAGGCGGGCAAAAAAACAAATCATATTCGCCCGGCTCCATTCCACGTCTTCCCAGTTTGAGGCAGACAGTCTGGCGTTTATCGTTGTCAGTGCTCCTTTTGCCAGTTCAGGAGTTTGTTCGGGAGTGATTTGGCTGAACGGGTACAGTGCAAGCAAGTGGGATGTGTGTCTATGGTTGGGTATTGCTTCCTGATAGTCTTCGAACCATTCCCGTATTCCTCCGCTTGCGTTCAGGCGGATTGGGGGCAGTTTGGACAAGGCTTTTTCAAGTTTGAGTTGGAACCTTTTGTCTATGCCCAGAATGCAGGTAGATTGCAGGCAAGCGTGTAGAATCTCGTAGGCCAGCACTCGGTCACAAGTGGGCATCATGGAGGCGGACAGATATTTCCCCTCATATAGGAAAGCATTTTCCGGCGAGATGCTGGGACCTGTCACCAGATATTTTTTGTCGGGTGTTTCTGTCATGTAGTCCAGAAGAAATTCTGCGTTGCCTTTCAATAGCGGGTAAGCTTGTTCTTTTAGGAATTTCTTGTCCTGAGTGTATTCGTATTGTGTCCACAAATGGCTTGCCAGCCATGAGCCTGCGGTGGGGAAGAGTCCGTATCCCATTCCTGGGGAAGGGGCTGTGAAACCCCATATATTGGCGACGGTGTGTGCTGTCCAGCCTTTGCATCCGTATACTTTTTGAGCCGTAACCGCACCATGCCCGGCCAAATCTTTGATGTAGCTGAATAAGGGTGCATTACATTCGGCCAGGTTCCCGACATTTGTCATCCAATAGTTTTGTTGTGTGTTGATGTCCAGATGATAGTCGCTTGTCCAGCACATGTTGCATGCGAGGTTATCGTTGAAGAATCCTTGCAGCGCAATGGGGAGTGGAGAGTTTTCACGTGATGAAGCAATGGTAAGGTAGCGTGCGAACTGGAAGAACAGGGCTGCGAATCCCGGATCTTTTTCCGGTGCTTTCTTGAAGTGTTCCCAGCGTTTGTCTGTGGGTGTTTCATTCCACTCTCCATCGTTTCCGAGGCTGAGGCTCACCCGGCTGAACAGGTTCGAATGGTCCGTTATGTGTTTTTTTCTGAGGCGTGTGTATTTCTGTGCCATGGCTTTCTGAATGGTTTCACGGCATACCCTTTTGTACTCGTTATTTTTATAGTTTGTGCGTACATCTATGTAAACGTACAGTTCGTCCGCACTTTTTATCTGGATTTGCGTGGAAGTTCTTTCTGTCTTTCCGCCTTTGGCTTTTACTGCAATTCTTCCTTCGAATGACACACCTCCTGTTCCTTGTTTTGGAAACAGTGCTTGTCCTGAGAAAATCAGTTGGTTGTCGTCTGTCGTTTGTATTTCTGACGGTTCACGCAGCAGCTCCAGGGAGAGCGTCGCGTTGATTGACCCTTTTTTGTCTGCTGTCATCTTCATGATGAGCACATCGTCCGGATTTGAAGAGAAGCATTCCCGTTTGTAGGTTATGCCGCCTGTCCGGTAAGTGACCGTATGTACCGCATTGTTCATGTCCAGAATCCGTTTGTATTCGGCGGGCTGTGTATTTTCAGGATAGTTGAAGTTTATTTTCAAGTCCCCAATTGGAAGGTGTGTGCCGAACGAATGCGCTTTTCCCGTCAAGTATTTGCCGGCAATCCGGTTACCTTCCACCAGTTGGTTTTCGAAAAATAGCCGGCGCAGTTCCTGCAGTTTCTTTTTGCCGAACGGTTGTTCCTGATGCGGATCATACTCTCCCGCCCACATGCTCGATTCATTGAGTGCGATTGTTTCGGTCTGTATGCCTCCGTAAATCATGGCTCCCAGCCGTCCGTTCCCGACAGGCAGTGATTTTATCCACTCGTCGGCTGGCGAATCATACCATAGTATGTCCTGTTTCCCGGCATGGAGCAGGGCAGGTAGACACAATGTCAATAAATAGCGGATTTTTTCATTGTTCTTTATGATTTAGTAAATTGTTTATTGTTTGCATTTATAACAGAATTTCTTCAGCAATTCGTTCATATCCGGCTTCATTGGGATGCAGTCCGTCACCGCAGAAGAAACTTTCGTTGATTTTTCCGTCAGGCAGGAGCAGCTTTTTCCCAGGATCTGCAAAGATATATTTTTCAGTCTCTGCCATGTTCTTGATTTTACGATTCAAATTCCGTATACGTTCTTCTCTGCTCCGGTGTGGTAGAATGCCTATTATTTTAATTTTCGCATCTGGCTGTCTCTTGCGTATGGCTTTGAGCAGAAAGCGCAATCCCTCAGTGATTTCATGGTCACTGTCTGAAGCTATATTGTTTGTTCCAATCATCAGGACCACTTTTTTTGCTTTATATCCATCCAGCTCTCCATGATACACCCTCCATAGTACGTTTTCAATCCTGTCCCAGCCGCATCCCAGGTTATGGAATCCGGCAGGTTCCATGATTTCCTTCCAGCTTTTCATTCCATTTTTTCTGGCATGTCCGGGATTCCCTCCCCAGTAATGGGTTATCGAATTTCCCAGCAGGATAGCTTCAGGCGCATGTTTGTGTGTATATTCCAGTATGGTACGGTGGCGTTCCTTCCATTCGTATGTCCATGGTTCGCGACGTTGGGTGACCGGTTTCGTGGTTTTCAGTTTTCCGACAGGTATGTGTAGAATTTCACGGACTTTCTTTTCGACAGCTGTGGCTTGTCTTTGCATGCCTAAATCAGACGGATGTGTTCCGTCTACCCAGCTGTCTGCCGTCATGTCAAGCTCTTTTCTGGAGAGGTAATGAAGTGACTGGATTCCTTCTCCCTTAAGTTCTTTGTAGGCTTTTCTTGAGGCCCGGTTTGTCCTTTCTACAATTTCGTATTGTTCTGCATTGGTTGACATGTTTCCGTAGCCGTCATGTTCTATCAGCAGAATCGGAGTTTCATGTTCTTTTCGGATTTGTTTGACTGCGGCTTTTATGAGTGTGGTAACTTCATTTTCTGTTTCTGTAGTCAAATTGGGCAGGCAGTCCAATATGTAGAGTCTGGCATCTGTTTCATTGATAAACCGTAGCATTTCTTGTTCCAGTTTGCCGTTGCCTGAAAAGCCGAAGTTTAGGAGCGGGTAGTCCAATACACGTTGTAGTATGGTGCTCCATGCCATTGCCGGGCGTGAGGCACAGGCTCCTTGGGCGATGGAAGTGCCGTATAGGACAATAGGCTTCTCGATTGATGTGGGAATCCATTTGAATGAGTTGTCATCAGTGTCCGGAATTCCGATTTCCAGCCATTTCACACTGTTGTAGAGCGGAAGGTAGATTCTGTATTCATAGCATTGTCTTTGTTGCTGTGCCTTCGTTTCCAGATTGTATGTATAAGAAATGGTATCTTGAAAGGTATAGTTTCCAAAGCAGGATTGCCATTCTCCATTCTTGTCAATGCGATAAAGGTCGATGCCTGAGACTCCGGTGGCGGGCATGTGCGGCATGGCCAGTCCGCCTGTTACTTGATAGCGTACCTTTATGTCCGATGCATCACTGTAGAAGTGGACGGCAAGTCCTGTGGAATTGCGTGACAGGTTCCATATATTATGGCTTACTGTCTGTTTGGCGCGATTGGGCAGGCGGACGAATGTTTGTCCTATTTCATCAGTAAATGCTTGGTTCTGTATGACAGAAAAGCCGGCTTTTGTGGGATTGTACCATCGCCATTTTGCCATGGACGGCAAAAAAGAAATGGATAAAAGCAGCAGTTGGAGAATAAGTCTTTTCATAATCTTGTGGGGATTGGTGATAATCGGTGTAGTATAGAAGATGACGACCGAGATGGTGTCTTTCCCGTTTTCCGGTTTCTCTCGGTCTGTCATTCTTTTTCTTATTCGGCGTCAATCAATTCCTTCCATTCCTTTTGTCCCTGTTCTTTTAATTTTTGGGTAAATTCCATTGCCTTTTTCATGCTTTCAGCTTCTTCTTGTGGAGTGGCGTTGGCGTGTCTGAACCCTTTGATGTCATTCCAGTGCCCTCTTGTAAAGTCAGGGAATGCTACGGGTGCACATCCGTTGTCCATGGACAGACTTCCCAGTTCGGCCAGGCAGCACCATTCTGCAAGGTCATATACGTCCATATCCAGTGGCAGTCCGTTCTGCAGACAATATACCAGCCGTGCATCCATGATGAAATCCATTCCGCCGTGTCCTCCCACTTCCTTTGCCATGTCTCCGTATTTTTCCAGAATAGGATGCCTGTATTTCTTTATCAGTTCCTCCTGTTCTTTTTTCGGCAGGAACGAATGCCTGCTCAGGTTGTCCACTTGAGGTGCTACCCCCGAAGACACCAGCTGTTCCTTGCTGAGCGCATAGCCTTCTATAGGATATTTGTTTGCGAAGCCTTTCGTGCCGGTCAGCTGGTATAGTCTGTTGTACGGCTGGAGACTCATTACGTTGTGTTGTATTTCGATAACCTTCCCTTTCTGTGTCTGTATCAGTGTCGTGGTGTGGTCTCCGTTTCTGAATGAATCACACTTCTCTCCGGTCGCCTTTTCCACCAGTTCCTTCCCGTGTACCGATTTCGTGTCCATTGCCACCAGCGTTGTCATTCGGTCTCCTCTGTGGATATCGAGTGCTTGCGCCACTGGTCCCAGGCCATGAGTGGCATATACGTCTCCCCGGTGTTCCATGTTGTAGCGCAGTCTCCATCCCAGCTTGTCATCCTTTCCGTTTTTCCAGTAGTAGTCCCAGAAGCTGTCGAGGTTGTGGATGTAGGCACCTTGCGCCCTGATAATTTCTCCGAACACTCCCTGCTGCGCCATGTTCAGCGTATTCATCTCAAACCAGTCGTAGCAGCAGTTTTCCAGAATGGTGCAGTGCTTTCTGTTCTTTTCAGTCAGGTCTACCAGTTCCCAGCACTGTTTCAGTGTCATGGCCGACGGGACTTCTATGGCCACATGTTTTCCGTGTTCCAGCGCATATTTGGCTATGGGAAAATGGTGGAGCCAGTCTGCGGCTATGTATACGAGGTCGATGTCGTCCCGTTCACAGAGAGCCTTGTATCCTTCTTCCCCGTCGTAGACTGCCGCTTTCGGCATGCCGGCCTTTTGCAGGAATTTCTGACAATTTTCAGCCCGTTTCTTTTCATAGTCGCAGAGAGCCACGATATGAGTTCCGGGTATGTACGTGAAACGCTCCACAGCACCGGGTCCTCTCATTCCAAGTCCGACGAATCCCACACGGACCACTTCTATTTTAGGAACTTTGAGTCCTAATGCGTGTTCCTGTCCGGCAGGACGTTCCGGTGTGTCCGTCACGATTGTGTGTCCTTCCCAATGGTAAGTACTTCCGTATTCCGATACGAGTGTCTCCTTTTGTTGTCCGCTGCAGGCGAATGTCGTCAGCAGACAGGCTGTCCATAGAAATTTGTTCAGTGTTTTCATTGATAACAGATGATATAATAATTAATGTGTAATGTCTTCAGAAAGTCATTTGAACACTTGTTTCATCGGTCGTCCGATCCATGCTTGCGGCTGTTTCAATTTGAATATGTAGGCGATGGTTGCCGCAGTGTCATACTGCATCATCAATTCGTTGAATTTGCCGGATTTCTTGATGTTCTTTCCTGCAATGATGAACGGAATCTCCATTTCCTGAAGAGTCTTTCCTCCGTGTCCTTTGTTTATGCCTCCATGGTCTGCGGTCATCATGATAATGGTGTCATCATAGATTCCTGCTTCTTTAATTGCATTGATGATACGTCCTACATATCCGTCCAGTTGTTTCAGCTTTTGGTAATAGGCCGGTGTATCATGTCCTATGGCATGTCCTGTATGGTCGAGTTGGTCGAAGCATACGGCAACGAATGTGGGCTTCATTTCTTTGATGTATTTTTCCGCCATGCAGCATAGTTCATCTTCCTGCTTCCCATAGTTGAAGGCTTGCCCCAAATAATCCACGGCCAATGAATCTATCAGGTATTTGATTCCGCTCCATTCAAACAGACAGCCGGTTTCTGTATCCGGGCATTGTTCTTGCATAAGTGAATAGATGGTGGGAAAAATTCCGTTCTTGTTCACTGTCGCAGACGGAATTTCAGGGGTACGCGATCCCCATGTGGTGTAACCGTGAATCTCCGTTCCGGTTCCGTTGAACATGGATGCCCAGTTGATGGCAGAGGAAGATGGCAGTACGGAACGCTTTTTCAGTGTATAGCATCCTTTTTCCATCAACTTTCGGATATTGGGAATGTCCGCTTGGGGCACACTGTAAGCTCCCCATCCGTCGATAGCAATCAATACTACATGTTTTGCTTCCCATTTTGCGGCATAGGCGATGGATATGCTCATGGTCATGCATAGGATAAAGATAATCTTTTTCATGTTAATGATTTATTTTGTTAATGTCTATGTCAGATAATAATTCTCTCTCATTCCACGGCTTCCAGTTCCAGTGCCAGACTGGAATACTCGTTTTTCAGCAGAGATGAAAGTGCGATACCTTCTTCTTTCAGCATCTTTCCGCTGAATGTCTTTCCGTGCAGGCTGCAGGGCTTGTCCGCATTCTCGGGGGTGAGGTCAGTGATGAGGTATCTCTTGTTTTCATCCAGGCCGTCGAGCTGTACACGTGGTACGTTCATGTTAATCAGGTGCTTTATTTTATAGGCGAAGAATACCGCCCGTTCCTTTTCCGGTGATGCATACATGAGCGACGCGACCCCTTTGTCGTCATAGGGGGAGATGAGACGGTACAGGTCTCCGAACTGGACGGTGCGCCGTACTTTCTTATACGAGGCGATGGCCCGTTTCGCAAATTCCTTTCCCTTTTCGCCCAGTTGTTTGGGCTGCATTTCCATGCCCAGTCTGCCGGACATCGCCACATCGAATCGGAACTTCAGCGGAAGTGTTCTTCCGGTCTGATGGTTCTTTTCCGTGCTTACATGTGAAGCCATTCCTACAGCCGGATAGAAGTTCGATACGCCCCATTGGATATAGATTCGCTGGAGCGCGTCGGTGTCATCGCTGGTCCAGAACTCGTTGAAGTAGGGGAGCAGTCCGTAGTTGATTCGTCCGCCTCCTCCTGCACATGCCTGTAGCACGAGGTCGGGATATTTTTCCCGGATTCGTCCGAGTACCTTGTGAAGTCCTTTATGGTAGTCGATATACAGTTGCGATTGCCTGTCTGCCGGCAGGTAGGGCGAACCGTAGTCCAGCAGCCAGCAGTTGTCGTCCCATTTCATGTAGGCTATTTCCGGATATTGTGTCATCAGGTTATCCACCACTCCGAACACGAAGTCCTGTACTTCGGGATTGGTCAGGTCGAGTACGATTTGGGTTCCTCCCCTTCCTGTTGAAAGCGGCCGGTTCTTTGCCTGTAGAATCCAGTCGGGATGATTCTCGAACAGTTCGCTTTTTGTGTTCGCCATTTCCGGCTCTATCCACAGACCGAATTTGATGTGATTCTTTTGGGCTGACGCGATCAGTCCCTCAATCCCTTCCGGAAGTTTTTTCTTGCATACGGTCCAGTCTCCCAGACTGGTGCTTCCGTTGTCACGCGGATATTTGTTGCCGAACCATCCGTCGTCCATCACGAACAGTTCCCCTCCCAGTGCGGCGAAGTCGCCCATCATTTCCTCCATATTCTGCTGGTTCACCTGGAAATAGACTCCTTCCCAACTGTTCAGCAGAATGTCGTGCGGGAGGTTCCCTCCGTGCAGTTTGTAGTCGCGCGCCCATTTGTGGAATCTTCTGCTCACCTCTCCTTTGCCCTTGTCACTGTAGGTCATCGCGAATTCCGGTGTCCGGAACACGTTTCCGCCCTCCAGCGTATAGTGTGAGGTTTCCTCGTTGATTCCGGCTATGATGTTCAGTTGCGTATTTCGTGCGTCTATCTTTATCAGATAGTTGCCGGACCATGCCAGTGTGCCTCCGATTACATGTCCTGTCCTTTCGTCCGCCTTTCCGTCCGTGCTCAGCATGAGCGACGGATTGTCCGTTTCCGTGTTCACCAGTCCGTCTTTGTTTGAAATCACTTTCTGTCCGTTGGTGAGCCTGTTCTCTTCCATCATGTTCTCGGCTCCCCAATGTCCGTGGAAGTGAGTCAGCCAATTGTCGTTCCGTTGGACGGGGATGAAGGCTGAGGCGAACTTGTAGAGCGTGACGGGTTTCTTGCCTCCGTTTTCGGCTTCCACCCAGGTGGATATGATGTCCGTGCCTTTGTATGTCTTGAAGTATTGCTTCAGTATGAACGGATAGACTTTGTCCTTCATCCTGATTTCGGTTATTTCCCCGTCGTCCGAGTCATATTTCTTCACCTCCTCCACTGCAAGGTCCAGCGTCATGTTTCCGTCTGCCTGGGTAACTGCCATTGCCCGTTCTCCCGCCGTGTTCAGTCCGAAAACGGGGTAGCTTTCCGCATTGAATGCCAGTCCCGTAGAATAGATGTCGGGTATGTCATCGGGGGTGATGGCGGTCCCGTAGTATTGGAATCTGGCTTTTTCCCCGGGAGTCGCTGAAAGGAGCAGCGAGGTGTTCCGTGTAGAAATGAGATAGTCTTCCGCATGGACGGCAGAACAGAGAAGTGTGGATGCCAATAACATATACAATTTGATTTTCATGATAGTGGATTAATGATTTAATGTTGAATTGATTAGTTTGATGTCTGCAAAGCTAAGGCGGGAGGAATCAGGCGTTTTTGTTTTCCGTTTTTGTTTTTGTTCTCTTTGTGCCTTTAACATTATTAAGGTGCGGATGCGGTTTTTTGAAGGTTGGTCAGGGCGCGCAAGAAACTACAGTTTCGAGGCTGTCTCAAAATAGAGAAATTGGACAGACATACTTATAATTTATAAGTTATAGTATAAAAATCTCCTGCTTTTAGCCATATCATTAGAGTAAACTAAGGCTGAAACAGGAGATTTTTTATTTCTAAGTTTCAATCTGTAATATTTTTACTTTTGCAATTCTATTTTGAGACAGCCTCTTGCGGCAGCTTTCCTGAGTGGCTGGAAGTTGTAATCGCATTGTTTATGTTCTTTCCGTCCGGCACCTGCGCGCAGTTGGGGCGGAAAGAACAGCTTTTCCGCTACGGGGCCCGTTATCTGTTCTTTTCACGATACTCTGTAGGGGACAGTGCGAACTTCAGCTTGAATATTTTGGAAAAGTGGGAGTTGTTTACAAAACCTACGTCTGTCATTATTTCCTGTACATTCATTGAAGAGTGCAGAAGCAGGTCGGCGGCTTTTGTCAGACGTGCGTTACGTACGTAGTCACCCAGTGACATTCCGTCGATTTTCTTGACCTCCCGATACAGTTTGGTCCGGCTCATGCCCAGTTCGGCCGCCAGAAAATCAGGCGACAAGTCCGGTTCGCCCAGATTTTCGTTTATGATTTTCTTCAGCCGTTCCTGCAACGCCTGTGTGCTTCCGGAGACATTTGCGGGCGATTCCGGCAGGTTTGCCTGCGATACAGCGACTGCATCTTCGTTCCCCACGGCATGCAGTTCATCGGCAATCCCTTTCAGGCGGCGTTCCTTCCATGCCAGCAGGTGGCGCAGGTTTACATCCAGCAGTTTCATGGAGAAGGGTTTGGCTATATACAGGTCGGCTCCCGATTCGTAGCCTTCTATCTGATTCTCCACATTCCCTTTGGCTGTGAGCAGGATTATCGGAATGGAAGCCACTGAAAGGTCGTTTCTGATTCGGCGGCACATTTCGATTCCGTCCATTTCCGGCATCATGACATCGCTTATGATAATGTCCGGATAGAGTGAAAGGCACTTTTTGAGACCCTTGCGTCCGTCGTCCGCCGTATGTACATTATATTCTGCGCTGAAATGTTCTTCCAGTATGTGCCGGAGTTCCGCATTGTCTTCGACTATCAGCAGTGTCGGGCGGTCCGGATTTTCCTTCCTTTCCTTTTCTTCAGACAAATCACGGGTAGCGGACAGTGCGGGAAGTTCGTTGTAGGATTCCTTTATGAATGTATTCGTGTCGAAATCCTGTTCCTCCGCTTCTCCGGCACAGTCGTTATGTATTGGGAGTACAACTACAAATTCGCTTCCTACCATCCGTTCGCTGCTGACAATGATTACTCCTTTGTGCTGGAGGACGATGTTCTTGACAACTGCCAGACCGATGCCGGAGCCGAGATGCGCGTGTGAGTTGCCGTTTACCTGAAAAAAGCGTTCGTATATCAGTCTGATGGATTCCGGAGAGATACCTATTCCAGTATCTTTCACCGTGAGAATACATGCCGGCTGGCAAGTGTCCGTCTCGCCTTCCGTATGTACTGTCCGGTAGCACGGGGTTACATCGGCAAGTTTGCCTCTGCGGAAAGTGATGTCGATACGTCCTCCGTTGTTCGTATATTTGATGGCGTTGGTGAGCAGGTTTACTATCAGTTTTCCCATCTTGTCTTTGTCTGCATCCAGAACTACATCCTCTTTTTCCGCATTGTAAGTTACCGAAATGCCTTTCCTTTCGGCCCAGGGCAGGACTTCCCGGTACAGCTGGTAAAGCATTTCGGAGAGGTTTACCCGGCTCAGTTCCAGATGGACGATTCCCAGGTCCGTCTTTCGGATGTCCACGAGTTCACTGATCATGCCCAGCATCTTTCTTGTGTTGCGCAGGATGGAACTGCACGCTTCGCCTCCCTTCCCTTCCGCTTCCAGCTTCTCACCTGCCAGCATGACCAGTGTCAGCGGAGTTTTCAGTTCGTGGGAAGCGTTCATGAAGAAACGCATCTTCGCCTGATATTTTTCCTCGTCCTGTTCCAGCAGGATTTTTTGGATTTCATTTTCTTTTTTCAGCTTCTGTTCCTTTTCATAATGGCGGAACATGGCTGCCAGAATGACGGCGGCCAGCAGTACGTAGGCCGTTTTCGCCCAGCCGGAGAGCCACCATGGGGCGAGCATCGCGATATTCAGCGTCTTTCCCGGCGCATGCCATTCGGCTCCATTGTCGACGGAATATTGTATTTCCAGTTTGTACTTGCCGTAGGGGAGGTCTGAAAAGTAGACCTGGTTGACATTGCGCGGCAAGATGTTCCATGTGTCCGACTGTCCCCGCAGGCGATAGCGGTAAAGGACCTGGTCTGCTATGGAATATCCCAGGGCGGCGAATGAAACGGAAAAATTGTTTTGCCGGTAATTCAATGTGACTTGTCCGCAGCAGTCCACCGCTTTGTCCATTATCCTGTTTCCTTCGTATTCCGTACCTGCCACAATCGGCCGGTTTCCGACAGACAAGTCGGTGAATACAAGGTCGCAGTCCATTTCTTTCTTTCCCGTCAGGTTTTCCGGGACAAACGCCGTTAGTCCGTACAGACCTCCCATATAGAATGTGCCGTCATGTCCCTTGCAGGATACGTTGATTTTGAAGGAATTGTTGGAAAGGCCGCTGGATTGTCCATACGAGTAGATTTTCCCAGTCTTCGGGTCAAGGCGTTCGATGTTGTTCGCCCCGATCCATACGTCCGAATTCCTGTCGACCATGACAATTTCGCAATCGTTGCTTGCCAGTCCGTTGCGGACGGTGTAGCGTGAAGCCTTATAGTCGTTCTTGCGTCCGGAGCGGATAACCATCCGGTTCAATCCTCCGCCGATTGTCCCTATCCAATAGACCGAGTCGTTCTCGCAGTCCATTGAAGCGAGAAAATTGGTCGAAAGGGAAGCGTCCGATTCCTCAACGGCCTGATAGGATGATATGGAATGTATCTTTCCATATTCGTCCAATGAAATGCGGTTCAGTCCGTTGTTTGTGCCCAGAAAGACATCGTTTCCGCGAAGGTAGACAAAACTTACGAGGTTTGAAAGGATGCGTGAATCAGTCCGTATGTCCAGCTTGAATTCAAGGACGGGTGCCGTGTCAATGTGGGAAAGACATAACGCGCCTCCTCCCCATGTGCCGGCCCAGAGTCGGCCGTATTTGTCTTGTTTCAGGTCCGCGATACTGTAGTTCAGCGGATTCCCTCCTGCGGAGAGAGGACTTATCTTCCCGGTCGGTATGTCGTAGACGGAAATGCCGCGGTTGGAGCCGATGTAGAGTTTCCGTTCGTCTTCGCTGAGGCACAGCGTCTGGAATTGTACGTTCCCCCTGTCCCTTGAAAGGATGAATGAGAGTTTTCCGGTCCGGGTGTCAAAGCGGAACAGACTTCCATATTCTACAATCATCCACAAGATTCCGCCGCGCTGTTCGCAGACGTTCACGATTTCATTCCGGGAGAATCCTTCACGGAGGAACTTTTCGTTCGACAAAGTTGTGAAATAGTGGTCTGCCAGATTGCGGAAGAATACGCCCCAGCTGCTGCTGGCAACCCACAAATTGTCGTACTTGTCAATCATTATGTCTGTTATTTTCCGCACGGAGGCGTTCTCTCTTGAGTTGTTCTGCAGGTGTCTTGCCGATATTGGAGCGTCACTGAACGGATTCCGTATTTCCAGCAGTCCTTCATCGTATGCGCACCATACGCATCCTTCGGAGTCAACGAGCATTTTCTGGACGGAGACCAGGGAGCGGCTGATGCCGAGCTGTCCGTAGCCGAGATAGCGTACCTGTTTTTCCCCGGTGAGCTTGGTGTGGTAGAAACCGTTTGACGTACAGATATACAGACCTTTGTCCGATAGGTAGAATGTATGGACGGTCTCGTCCGCGTTCCGGAGGAAATTCAGTTTCAAAGTCTGTTTGATGCGCATTTTCCCTTCGTCAAGTCCCAATGCTATCAGTTCATTTCCTGATAAGGTCCATATTTCTCCGCCGTAGGTCTGATAATCGGACAGGTATCTGCACCGTTGAAATTCTTTTTCATCTTTCCATCCGCACAGATACAGCGTGTCACCGTTTTCCCGAAGAACTGAAATTCCGTCCTCTCCATATACCAGCAATGTCTTTTCTTTTCCGTTGAAGCAGACGGAACGAATCATTCCCTTTGGGGAAACGGCACCGGTTTTTTCTTCCGCTATTATATAATAAGGTATATACCTCCGCATGGTCAGGTCGAAACAGGTCAGTCCGCTCTCGCTTCCGACCCATAGTCTGTCGCCGGAACAGGCTGTGGCCAGCACCCGGTTGTGGGATTCATACACGTTCTGTTCCTCCTGATAATAGTCAAAAGTCCTGAACGTATATCCGTCATAGCTTTGGAGTCCTGAATAAGTGCCGACCCATATCATTCCCACACTGTCTTGCGTGATGCAGTTTGCGTCCGTATGGGCCAGTCCGTCATTTACGGTGAGATGGTTGAACTGTTCATTTCCATAGGAGGACGCAGGGAAAAGCAGGCAATTCAAAGCCCAGACAATCGGAATCAATAGACATTTGCAATGGAGTTCCATAATTTTCGTATCAAATTTACACAAAGGTATAAATTATTTTCAAGAATCAAACGGACGGAGTCAAATGATGAATCCGAATCGGAAGTCGGATGACGGTGCATGGAGGGACGTGGATTGTGTTCTTTTCTGTGTTTTCCTTTGTTTTTCTTGTATTTTGAGACAGAATGAATATAAAAATGCACAGAAAACAAAGTCAGAGAAGCGGAAGTTTGTCACATTTGTGATTGTAAAAATCAATAAAATGTAACTAAAAAGTCTGTTTATGAAAAAACTTTTTCTATTGTTGCTTGGACTGGTCCTGCTGGCGGACGGTCATGCACGCAAGCCCGTGCGCGTGGTGATGATTGCACTTGACGGCATTTGCGTGGACGGTTTCATTCAGGCGAATACGCCTAATCTGGATGCGCTGCTGAAGGAAGGTGCGCTGTCTACGGACACGCGCGTTGTGATGCCGTCTGTCACTTTGCCAAACTGGACGAGTCATCTTACAGGAAGCGGACCCGAACAGCACGGGGTGTTCAACAACGGCTGGACACTGGAGAAGAGCAAGTATCCGGTTCCCGCAAAGGACAATGACGGATATTATCCTTCAGCCTTTACCGTATTGAAAAATGAAGTGCCGGATGTCAAGACCGCTTTCTATTATAATTGGATAAATCTTTTCTATCCTCATAATAGAAAATACTTTGACGAGGTGAGCTATCTGAAAGACGACGCTTATAAGCCTAATTATGAAAAGGCGTTCAATTTCATCGTCGCCAACAGAAATTTTCCCACGCTCGTGTTCCTGTATTCCGTCCATACCGACCATGCCGGACACAGCCATAAATGGATGTCACCCGAATACATCCGGTCCATTGAGGAGGGAGATGCGGAAATCGGGCGTTTTCTGGAGAAACTGAAGGCGGAGGGACTGTATGAAGACACTTATTTCATGTTTCTGACCGACCATGGAGGAATCAATTATGGTCATGGAGGGACGACACCGCAGGAAATGATTGTTCCCTGGGGAATTGTGGGACCGAAAATCAGGAAGAATTTCAAGATTGAGGAACCGAACAATACGGTAAATACTGCCGCTATGGTTCTGAAGCTGTTCAAGGTTGAGAAGCCTTTGTCGTGGACCGGCGAAGTCATCGAGTCGGTGTTCAGATGATTGTTTTCAAATAGGTAAAAAGATAAAGTTGGTTATTTTCCCGTAATGTTCCGATTCAATGGAGTAGGAAGGGGATGGGAACCGTGTGTTCCTTTTCTCCTTCCGAATCCCGGAATTTACGGATTTCACGGAATGTTTCACTTTTAAATTTTTATATTAAAGACAAAAGTATGGAGAATTTTTATTTTATTGGTGTGGACGTGTCGAAAAAGAAACTGGGCAGGGATGCTATTTCTTCTTTCCTGTCAAAAAATCTCATATCTTTGGCCTTTCTTTGTGAATTTCCGAAACGTACATTTCGGAAATGGTTGTTTCGCTACTGCAAAGATAAGGGGTTTATTGTACAAAACAGGCAGTTGCTTTGTTTTTGTTCCATAGATAATAGATAGTTATCCTCTTGTAAGGAGAATTATATCAGCACTTATTATATGGTGAGGTCGCTGGAGAAAATCAGTCCTGAGTTTGGGAATTTTATCTATTGAAACAATTCCCGCGTAAGCGGGTCGCAAAATGCAGGCACAGGGGCTTTCCCTGACTTGCGGATATGAAAAGGAAGAGCCTTTAAGCTGCGTGTAAATGCGGCTTAAAGGCTTTTTAAGTGTGTATTGAAAAACTTTATTCTTTATTTGGCTCTGCACTCAACTTTCCGTATTTTTGTAATTAGCAATCACTTTATCTTAATTATCAATTGAATCGTATGAAATACCCCATTGGAATACAGAGCTTCGACCAGCTGATAGAAGACGGTTATGTGTATGTGGACAAAACCGATTTGGTTTACCGTCTGGTAAAGGAAGGCAAGATTTATTTCCTGAGTCGTCCGCGCCGTTTCGGAAAGAGTCTGCTGGTATCCACGTTGAAAAACTATTTCCTCGGCAGGAAGGAGTTGTTCAAGGGGCTGAAGATGGAGGCGCTGGAGAAAGACTGGAAGGTGTATCCGGTGTTTCATATCGATTTCAATGGAGGAAACTTTACCCAAAAAGGCATTTTGCAGCGTTGGATTGACGGATATGTGTCTTCCTGGGAGCGTGAAATAGGGATGGAAGCAGACAAAAGTCTCCCCACCGGATTGAGGTTCATCGAACTGCTGAAAACGGCCTATGAGAAGTCTGGTTTGCGTGCTGTGGTGCTGGTGGATGAATACGACAAACCTATTCTCGATGTCTTGGACTATGACAAGGACTTGGAGGAGGAACACCGCAATATTCTGAAAGGGTTTTATTCCACCTTCAAGGGGGCGGATGAATACTTGCAGTTTGTTTTCCTGACGGGTGTGACAAAGTTCTCACAGGTAAGTGTGTTCAGCGGTTTCAACCAGCCTAAAGACATCAGTATGCACGCCAAGTATGAGACGCTTTGTGGTATATCGCAGGCAGAATTTGAGCATTATTTCAGGGAGTCCGTCGGGCAGATGGCAGATGATTACGGATGTTCTTTTGATGAAATGATGAGTATGCTGAAATTGCAGTATGATGGTTATCATTTCAGCAAACAGATGACCGATGTGTATAATCCCTTCAGTTTGCTCAATGCGTTTGATGCGGGAGAAATAAATGATTACTGGTTCAAGAGCGGTACGCCGACCTATCTTATCCGTCTGTTGGCGCACTCAAACGAAAATATGAACGAGATTACGGGAAAGTATTATTCTCCGGAGGAATTTATCGATTACAAGGCGAATGTGGAACAACCTTTGCCGATGATATATCAGAGCGGTTATCTGACCATCAAGGAGTTTGACAGGGAAGAAAGGACGTTCCTGCTTGATTTCCCCAACAACGAAGTGAAGCGCGGCTTCCTTACGATGGTGGCTTCCTCGTATTTTGGCGATAAAATGGAGACTGCCTCATGGATAAGGAAAGCAGCCTCACAACTGAAAAAAGGGGAACTCGATAATTTCCGTGCAGGCATGACTTCTTTCCTGGCCAGCATCCCCTATACCATGCGCCGTAAGGAGAACGAACGTGAGAAGGAACGGTATTTCCACTATACCTTCTATCTGATTATGCGCCTGATTAGTGTCTATACGGTTTATACGGAGGAGGTCCAGAGCCAAGGTCGGGTGGATTGCATCGTGGAAACTCCCAATTATGTGTATATCTTTGAGTTCAAGCTCGACGGTACAGCCGAAGAGGCCATGCGGCAGATAGAAAAGAAGGAATACGCGAAAGAATATGGGGCAGATGCTCGTAAACTGTATCAGATAGGAGCGGTATTCTCTTCGGAAACGGGAACGATAGAAGAGTGGATAGTCAGATGACGACTTATCCACTTCGATGCTTTGGGTTACAGTTTGCTCAAGAAACGTTCCCTGTCCACAATGTAGCGGATGTGAGTACCTTCTCCCACCAGCCCTTTGCTGTCGGATGCATTAACTTTGAAGGTCAGTTTCCGGCCTTCTATTTCTGTGAGTTCCGCGGTAGCGGTCACTTCTTCGTTCAGACCGGAGGGTTTGAGGTGCGAGGTCTGTATCATGGCACCTACGGTAGTAGAACCTTCCGGGAGTACGGGTTTTACGGCATTCATGGCAGCGTTTTCCATCAAGGCTACCAGTGCGGGAGTAGCAAACACTTCCATATCTCCTGAGCCGAGTGCTAAGGCGGTGTTGGTGGAATTTACCTGTACGGTGCTGCTGTATGTAAGTCCTGTTTCCATTGTTTTTTATTTTGAAGTTATAAATTCATTTTTCTCATTGGGTTGAAAATCGGTTCCGGCCGGGCGTTGGAAGATATGCAGGCCGAATTCCGGTATCATGGCTATCAGGTGGTCAAAGATTTCTCCTTGCAAGGTTTCGTAAGGAATCCAGTCGGGGGTGTTCGAGAAACAGTAGATTTCTACGGGGATACCTTCGGTGGTGGGCTGTAACTGGCGGACCATCTGCATCAGGTTGTGATTCACTTCAGGATGGTTGCTGATGTATTTAAGGGCATACTCGCGGAACACGTGCAAGTTGACGGGTGGTTCATTTCCTTCGGTTGGAGCAGTTATCCATCCTCTTTGTACGAATTGGTTCACTTCCTCCAGTGTACAGAAATGCACGGTAGTCATGTCGATGAACAGCGAGCGTTTGATGCGGCGGCCTCCACACTCGCGCATGCCTCTCCAGTTTTGGAAGGAATCGCTGACCAGTGCGTAGGGAGGAATGGTGGTGATGGTCTTGTCGAAGTTCTGTACTTTTACGGTAGTCAGTGACACTTCAATCACGTATCCGTCGGCACCGTATTTGGTCATGGTAATCCAGTCGCCCGGGCGAAGCATGTCGTTGGCCGAAAGCTGTACGCCGGCCACTAATCCCAGAATACTGTCCTTGAAAATCAACATCAGGATGGCGGCCGAGGCACCGAGCCCGGTCAGGATAGCAGTGGCGTTCCGGTCAATCAGGACGCTGATGATGAGAATGATACCTACTCCTATAGATATCAGGTTTATCATCTGGTAAATACCTTTGAGCGGACGGTTTTTTAACGCTTCATGCTCGCTGGATATTTCATAAAGGGAGTCAAGGAAGCATTTAATCAGCATGAGGGCCGTGATGATGAGATAAATCAGACAGATTTTCAGTAAGATTTGAAGCAGATAGGCTGATTTGTCATCAAAGGCAAAAGGGAGCAGGATGTACCAGGTGATAGGTGGAATCATCCGGCAAGAGGCTTTCATCATCTTGTCATTGAACAGATAATCGTCCCACGTGGCTTTGGTGCGGGCCGTAATCTTTCGTACGGCTGGCATGATGAGGTGGCGGAAGATTAGTGTAGTAAGATAAGATACCAGTAAAATGGCTAAAATGAGTACAACTTGTGTGGTCCAGCTCAAATCAGATTTCTCAATTCCTATTTGCTGGAGAAGTTGCGCAGTTTCCTGATTCATTGTATTCATATTTTATAAAAGTCTTTTTCGGGAGTCAAAGATAAACAAGTTCTTAGAGTTTGCAAAACTTGTGTATCTTGTTTATCTTTACCGTATGAAGTATTGGTTAAGTATTTTTTTCGTGTTGTTCGGATGCCTCTTTTCTTCCTGCATCCGTGACGAAGTTCCGGCTGGCCACGATAGGGTAGAGCCGGGCGATACGTTGCCGGACTTTTCGGTGGTATTAAATGATGGTTCGGAATTGACTACACAGTCTCTTAAGGGGAAGGTGGTAGTATTGATTTTCTTTCATACAGAGTGCCCGGACTGTCAGAAAGAATTGCCGGTTATCCAGCAGTTATATGAAGAATATGCTACGAATGAAGAGGTGGCTATCTATGCCATCAGTCGGGAGGAAAATGAAGAAGAGGTGGCAGATTACTGGGAGAGAAACTCGCTGACTATTCATTATTCGGCACAGGATGACCGACGGGTATATGAGTTGTTTTCTACCAGTGGAATCCCCCGGGTGTATGTTTGCAGACGGGATGGAACTATCGTTTCCATGTATTCTGACAATCCCATTGCCACTTATTCACAGTTGAGTGAAGATGTCGAGAATACGCTTAATTTTTCTTCATATCTTTTTGCGGAACAAATGCTTTCATTAAATTTGCCGACAAGAATTTACTAATACCAAAATAAAGAATCTAATGAGTTTGAAAATTGTAGTATTGGCTAAACAAGTTCCCGATACACGCTGTGTGGGAAAAGATGCCATGAATGCTGACGGTACAATTAACCGTGCAGCACTTCCGGCGATTTTTAATCCGGAAGACTTGAATGCCTTGGAACAGGCACTCAGACTGAAAGACACACATCCTGGTTCTACTGTAACTATCCTGACAATGGGTCCGGGTCGTGCCGCTGAAATTATCCGCGAAGGATTATACAGAGGAGCAGACAACGGTTATTTGCTGACAGACCGTGCTTTTGCCGGAGCAGATACGCTGGCTACTTCGTATGCGCTGGCAACAGCTATCCGCAAGATTGGTGAATATGACATCATTGTGGGTGGACGTCAGGCTATCGATGGTGATACCGCACAGGTGGGTCCGCAGGTAGCAGAAAAATTAGGTTTGCCTCAGGTGACTTACGTAGAAGAAATTCAGGAGGTAAAAGACGGACGTATCCGTGTGAAACGCCATATCGACGGAGGTGTGGAAACTGTAGAAGGTCCGCTTCCGATTGTATTGACTGTAAACGGTAGTGCAGCTCCTTGCCGTCCGCGCAATGCGAAACTGGTACAGAAGTACAAACGTGCACTGGGTGGTCAGGAAAAGGCTGCCATTACCAAAGATGGAGCTGAACTGCCTTATGCTTCTTTGTATGAAAGCCGTCCTTATCTGAATGTCACAGAATGGAGTGTAGCCGATGTAAACGGTGATACGAAACAATGCGGTCTGTCGGGTTCTCCGACTAAGGTAAAGAAGATTGAAAACATCATCTTCCAGGCAAAGGAAAGCAAGACGCTTACCGGCAGCGATGCAGATGTAGAAAACTTGATTGTTGAACTGTTGGCTAACCATACTATCGGATAAAGACTATGAATAACGTATTTGTATATTGTGAGATGGAAGGCAAGCACGTTGCCGATGTCAGTCTCGAACTTTTAACCAAAGGTCGTAAGTTGGCCACTCAGCTGGGATGCCAGCTGGAAACTATCTGTGCCGGTACAGACCTTGCAGATGTAGAAAAACAAGTTTTGCCATACGGAGTAGACCGTGTACATGTGTTCGATGCTCCGGGCTTATTCCCTTATACTTCACTTCCTCATACTTCTATTCTTGTCAACTTGTTCAAGGAAGAAAAACCGCAGATTTGTTTGATGGGTGCTACCGTAATTGGTCGTGACCTGGGTCCGCGTGTGTCTTCTGCACTAACTAGTGGTTTGACAGCCGACTGTACGCAGCTGGAAATCGGTAACCATGAAGACAAGAAAAACGGTATCACTTATGAAAATCTGTTGTATCAGATTCGTCCGGCTTTCGGTGGTAACATTGTGGCTACCATCATCAACCCGGAACATCGTCCGCAGATGGCTACCGTACGTGAAGGTGTGATGAAGAAAGAAATCGTAGATGCCAATTATCAGGGTGAAGTGATTCGTCACGACGTAGCGAAATACGTGCCTGAAACTGATTACGTAGTGAAAGTAATCGACCGTCACGTAGAAAAGGCTAAACACAACCTGAAAGGTGCTCCGATTGTAATTGCCGGTGGTTACGGTATGGGTAGCAAGGAAGGTTTCGATATGTTGTTTGAACTGGCTAAGGAACTTCATGCAGAAGTGGGTGCCAGCCGTGCAGCAGTAGATGCCGGTTTCTGCGACCACGACCGTCAGATTGGTCAGACAGGTGTGACCGTACATCCTAAACTGTACATCGCTTGTGGTATCTCCGGACAGATTCAGCATATTGCCGGTATGCAGGATGCAGGTATCATCATTTCTGTGAACAACGATGAAAATGCGCCTATCAATGCAATTGCCGATTATGTCATCAATGGTACAGTGGAAGAGGTTATTCCGAAGATGATTAAGTATTATAAGAAGAATAGTAAATAACAACTTTAGGCAAAGTATGGCTGGTAAATGTTTACTTGGGCTCTTGCTGATGTCTTTTTTGACTGCTCCTTCATTTTCACAGGATACTATTTATATTGATAGGAAAAATAAATGGTTGGAATCTAAAGAAGGAGCAGTAAGATATTGTGTTCGCACGTATCTGAAAAAGGACAGTATAGAAGTGAGGTACTATAACCTTGGAGACACCTTACTGCTTATACATCATTTTTCGAAATTTACAAGTGACCCCAAACAATGTAAATTAAATGGGCAGTCGGCTATTTATTATGCAAATGGACAACCTTCAGACACCCGTATGTACGTGGATGGAAAGCGAAATGGAGAATATTTACGTTTCTATAGGGATGGTAAGTTGAAGTACCGCTGTACTTTTATTAACAATGCAAGAGAGGGGCTTGTGGAGATGTTTTATCCCGATGGTTCGATATGGCGGACCGAACAATTCAGGAAAGGACGTTCCAAAGGCGGTCATTTGTATGATGAAGAAGGGCATGAAGTGGATTTCTACCCTTCCGAACGTCCGGCTGCTATGCTTCCGGCTGAATACGGTGATTTACAAAATTTTATACGTGAACACATTCATTATCCGAAAGAAGCAATAGCACAAAATGCCGAAGGACGTATTTTTGTACAATTGGCTATAGATGAATCAGGCCGTGTCATAAAATACAGGATACATCCTAAAAGTAACGAAAACTATTATCTGAGAAAAGAAGTGTCTCGTTTTGCGGAAGAAGACCTGATGGAAATCAAATGGATACCGGCCGTTAAATTTGGGGAATTCGATAAGTCAATTCTTACAGTCCCTGTAACATTTAATATACCTAAGCCTAAAGCTTTAAAACAATAATTACAATTATGGCAAACTTTTATACAGAACATCCGGAACTCAAGTTCCACTTGAACAATCCGATGATGGAGCGTATCTGTCAGTTGAAAGAACGCGATTACAGAGATAAAGACGAGTATGACTACGCACCGCAGGACTATGCGGATGCAGTCGACTCTTACGATAAAGTATTGGAAATCACCGGTGAAATCACTGGTGAAGTGATTGCTGCCAATGCAGAAGGAGTAGACGAAGAAGGTCCGCACTGTGCAAACGGTCGCGTGGAATACGCTTCTGGCACAAAGGCTAACCTGGATGCAATGGTGAAAGCCGGACTGAACGGTATGACTATGCCGCGCCGTTACGGTGGTTTGAACTTCCCGATTACTCCGTACACCATGTGTGCAGAAATCGTGGCTCAGGCTGATGCCGGTTTCGGTAATATCTGGTCACTTCAGGACTGTATCGAAACACTTTATGAATTCGGTAACGAAGATCAGCACAGCCGTTTCATTCCGCGTATCTGTGCCGGTGAAACCATGTCAATGGACTTGACTGAACCGGATGCTGGTTCCGACCTTCAGAGTGTGATGCTGAAAGCTACATACGATGAAGCTAACAACTGCTGGCGCCTGAACGGTGTGAAACGTTTCATTACGAACGGTGATGCAAATCTTCACCTGGTATTGGCCCGTTCGGAAGAAGGTACACACGATGGTCGTGGATTGTCTATGTTCATCTATGACAAGAACGATGGGGGAGTAGACGTACGCCGTATTGAAAACAAGTTGGGTATTCATGGTTCTCCTACTTGTGAGTTGGTTTATAAGAATGCGAAGGCTGAACTTTGCGGTGAACGCAAGTTAGGTTTGATTAAATACGTGATGGCGTTGATGAACGGTGCCCGTCTGGGTATTGCTGCTCAGTCTGTAGGTTTAAGCCAGGCTGCTTACGATGAGGCTTTGGCATACGCAAAAGACCGTAAACAGTTCGGTAAGGCCATTATCGAATTCCCAGCTGTGTATGACATGCTGGCTACCATCAAGGCTAAATTGGATGCAGGCCGTGCGTTGTTGTATCAGACTTCTCGTTACGTGGACATCTACAAAGCGTTGGATGACATTGCCCGTGAACGCAAGCTGACTCCGGAAGAACGTCAGGAACAGAAACGTTATGCAAAATTGGCCGACAGCTTTACTCCGCTGGCAAAGGGTATGAACTCTGAATATGCTAACCAGAATGCATACGACTGTATTCAGGTACACGGCGGTTCAGGTTTCATGATGGAATATGCTTGCCAGCGTATCTATCGTGATGCCCGTATCACCAGCATCTATGAAGGTACTACCCAGTTGCAGACAGTAGCTGCCATCCGTTACGTTACAAACGGTTCGTATGCGGCTACTTTGCATGAATATGAACTGATTCCTTGTGCTCCGGAATTTGAAGGTTATATGAATCGTATCAAAGATATGACTCGTAAGCTGGAAGCATGTACCAATGCAGTGAAGGAAGCACAGAATCAGGAATTGCTGGATCTGGTATCTCGTCGTTTGTATGAGATGGCTGCTGTGTGCGTGATGAGCCACCTGCTCTTGCAGGATGCGACAAAGGCTCCTGACATGTTTGGCAAGTCATTGAATGTATATGTGAACTACGCTGAATCTGAAGTAGAAAAGCATTTCAACTTCATCCGTAAGTTCCAGGCAGAAGAGTTGGAAAGCTATCGGAAATAAGATTTCTGACTGATATAGAAATGGAAAGGGCGAATTTCATTCGAAATTCGTCCTTTTTATTTCTAGTGGTTATGAATATTAAAAGATAATATTTATTTTTGTAGCATGTAATCGTGAAATATTTAATTTTTTATTATGGGTAAACTAAAATTATTATTTTTCTTATGGGGGATGTTTTATTCCTTGTTGGGGATTGCTGCTTCAGAAATATCCTTGAAAAATTGGATTGGCGAAGACTCTTCGGGTAAGTTCAAGATGACTAAAGTAGACGATTGTCTGGACATTGTATCTCCGGATGGTCTGACTTTGTGGTATGATGAGTGCCTGACTGGAAACTATGAAATTAGTTACCGCATTAAAGTAGTGATGGAAGGCGGGAAATACGACCGTTTGAGTGACATGAACTGCTTTTGGGGTGCTAAAGACTTGAAATACCCTGATAATATTTATGCCAGAAAGGATTGGCGTGCAGGGATATTCAAGAATTATAACACATTAAATCTTTTCTATGTGGGTTATGGAGGAAATGAGAATAAGACCACTCGTTTTCGGGAATATCACAGTGAATTTTATGGCATTGATGAGAATAAAATAAAACCTCTGGTAAAAGAATATACAGATGAGGCACATTTGCTGAAGCCTAATCGTTGGTATGAGGTGGTGATTACCGTGACGGATGGAAAAACTACGTTTGCTGTTGATGGTGAGGAATTGTTTTGCCATTCTATAAGCAGGGGTCAGGGGGATGGATATTTTGCCATTCGTTTGTGGAAAAACCATGTACAAGTAAGTGACTTTGTTGTTCGTAAAGCGGAATCTCAGTTTGCATATTCAAACTATCGTCGTTATTATCAGGAGGCACGTTGTCATGCGGGAGGTGAGAAAAAAGATGCAGTCAAGAAATTGAGAGAATATTTTTCTCAACACCCTTATCGGGCAGTAAAATCAATTGATGCTTCTCAGGCTATTCAGATGGCTTCCCTGTTAGGAAAAGATGGCCGGTTTTCAGACTTAAATTCTACAGAGGAGCAGTTTGAACGTGAGAATGCTTATCAACAAGGCTATGAGAATACAACGGATGACCGTGTCGGAATTTTTATTGCCGGTGCACTGAACCGTATATATCAGTTGGCTGATGCTTGCCGGAAAGGACGGTTGGAGAAAACTTCTGAACTTACAGATAAACTTTGGAAGGCTGTGGTGCATTATGGTAACTTGGAAATTTCTCGTCCGAATGATAAACCACGTTTTCATGCTTCTTGTTTTGCGATACCTACGGCTGCCGTGAATATTTATTTTGCTTGTACAGAAGATATGGACCGGGCAGAACGGGGTGAGGGAAATAGGTACTTGAAGAATGCATGTGATATGCTGAAAGTCTTGGGACTTCAGGCTTATACTCAGCCTTTGAGAAGAGATGAGACTGATAAGAACGTGGTGTCAGTGGAGCGTTTCCGTAATCATGTGTGGTGGGTAGGCGGCAATGCGCTGGCTTATCGTTCCTTGCTTCCGGTAGCTGTGATGTATAGCTCTGTTCCGATGCTGGATGTTCTGGCTGAAGTTTGTCAGCGGGGCATTAGCATGACTTCCCAGATTACCTATGATGATTCTTTCTGGACGGAGGGATTCACGGCTGACGGAGCAGGATGGGGACATGGCATGCAATGTTTGATATGGGGTTATCCCATTGATGGAACTTCCAGTGCCTTGAATATGCTGGGTATGCTTAATGGCACTCCTTGGGCAAAGCAGCTCAGCCGTGAAAATGCAGATGCCTTGATGAATTTTTTCCGTGGAGGCAGCTGGTATTATCGGGATGGTTATCGCTTGCCTTGTCTGGACCGAAATTCCTATGAGTATCGGAATAAGGAGGAAGCAATACCTTATTGCAAGATGTTACGCAATGTGGTGAAGAATTGGCTTTCTTCTTTTTCCCCAGAAGAGCAGAAAGAGCTTCAGCAACTTCTGGCTGAAGCGGAAACAAATCGTATCCGGATGAAGGGAACCGAAAAAGGTGTTTATCAAGGTACACGCTGGTTTTTTAATAATGATGACCTGATGAAGCATACTCCGGATTATCATTTGATGATTAATATGGCTTCTGTACGCTGTGACGGGCTTGAAAGTGCAGCATTCGCGGACAACTATAATTTTTATCCGACAGATGGCATGACTTTATTTCAGCGTCATGGAAATGAATATTTTCAGATTATGGGAGGTTGGGATGTGACCGCTTCTCCCGGTGTAACTGCACGTGAAGGAATGGAGCGGTTGACTCCGGTAACAAACTGGCGGGGATATTGTAGTCGTCATAATTTCGCTGCAGAAGCAGCAGATGGGGCAGATTATGCAGCTGGTGGTTATATTTTTGAAAAAATGCATGGAGCCGATAAGGAAAATGTGAATGATAAAGGTGACCGTAAGGTGAAGAATGAGTTACTCTATGGTTTTAAGGCTTATAAAGGTTATTTTGTATTGGGAGATTATCTGGTAGCTTTAGGAGCAGGAGTGACCAATAACTGTCCGGATATGGAAGGGCACATTCGGACCACATTGGATCAGACAGCAAGGGTGGCTCCGGTTTATCTTTGGAAGAAAGGTAAGAAGACAGATGTGGCGGAAGGAAGCATGCTTTTGGAAGCACGTAAGATGAAAGATACCTGGGTTATACAAGAAGGACAGTTTGCCTATCAAGGTTTGCCGGAGTATCAGGCTAATTTATACGTCGCTTCAGAGAGTCGTCCGGCTCATTGGGCAAAGATGAATGCACGGAATAAAAAGAAATCAGGATTACCTGAAAAGGTTTCTGTATTGCGTTTGTGGACAGATCATGGACAAAGTCCGAAGAATGATACCTATGGTTATACGGTTTACTTGGGGAAAGATGAACCGGCCCGTAAGCTTCCGTTTGAAGTCTTGAGAAATGATACATTGATTCAAGCCGTTCGTTCGACTGACAAAAAGGTGGTAGAAGCCGTGTTCTATCCAGAAGCTCCGGTGTTAAAAGCAAAGGGGGTAACGTTGGAGGTTTCTGCACCTTGTGCACTTGTTTTGCGTGAGACGGATACAGAGTGTTATGTGTCAGTAACGGATGCCAGAATGGATGCTACATTAAAAGAAATTACGTTGGTATGGAATGGGCAAAAAATTGTGGTGCCCATGCCTCAGGGTATTTCTTGTGGAAAATCTGTAACCGTTTGTGTGAAAAAATAGGGAGATTATTTTTTTTCAAGGTCTATCTTTTTCCGTAGCCATCGGTCGAAGAAGTACAGCAGACAGAGGGCGCAGAGCGTAGGCAGATAGAAAAGGAGCGTATGGGAGTCCGGAAGTATTTCCTTACAGGTGTGCCAATAGTTGATGAAGGCTGCTCCGTATTTCCATATAAAAAATCCGATGCAGCCTCCTCCGCTGAGAATGGCGAAGATAAGGAAGAGAATGAACATTCTTTTTTCCTGCCGTTTTTCGCGTAAGATACTTTCCTCTTGTATCTTTTGCAGCATGCGGTAACTGAAATTACTGGGCAGCTCGTAATGGGGCTGCCTTTTTATGGCTTTCTGAAGTCCTTTATCTGTTGTTCTCATGGCTTAAATCTCCTCTTTCATTAAGTTACATAACTTTTTTCGGATGCGGTGCAGCTTTACTTTTACGTTGCTTTCTGTCAGGTGAAAGATATAGGCTATTTCTTCTATGGTTTTTTCTTCTTCATAGAACAGAGTGACGAGTGCCTGTTCATCGGGCTTGAGCTGGGTGAGTGCCTGCTGCAGTTTCTGAATCTGCACTTCGTTTTCGGTATCCAGTTCCTCATCTATTTCTTTATCTGAAAGACTGTTCCACATCCGGTCATCGAATGACAGCAGTTCTTTATCTTTTTTTCGGAGTGCGGAGGTTGCTTCATTGTAGGCAATGCGGTAAATCCAGGTAGAGAAACTGCTGTCTCCATGAAACGAGGAAAGGTGGGTGAAGGCTTTCATAAAGCAGTCTTGTGTCAGTTCTTCGGCATCTTCCGGTGAGCCTACCATACGGACTATCAGGTGGAAAACCTGTGGCCCGTAGGTGTCGAGAAAATAGGCGAACTGTTCGGTTCGTCCGCTCAGGATAGATGCTATGATATGTAGTTCCTCGTGATTCATGATGCCCTTTAGACGCAGAGTAAAGTAAAAGGTTACACTGAAATTAGAAAAATATTTTTTTCGGTAAAAGTGTAACCTTTCTGTATGGATTGCGTCTAAAGGGCAAAGTAACAAATTAAAAACCGAATAAAATGGAAGAATTGATGATTGTGGCCAATGTGGCAATTGTTTTTGGAGTGATTTATAAATTGTTTGAACTGTTTGCCGGAAGAAGGGAACGGATGATGCTGATTGAAAAGATGGGCGATAAACTGACGCCAGAAACTTTTAAGAATGGCATTATGTATCGTCCCAGCCTGTATTCGTTTGGAGGACTGCGTATAGGATGCTTGCTGCTTGGATTGGGGGCAGGGCTTTTGGTAGGATACATGTTGGCATGTACCACCCAACCGGATTATTTGTCTGATAATTATCCTTATACCGTAAAAGAGGCTGTTTCCATAATTTACGGAGCGTGCGTTCTGTTAGGAGGAGGTTTAGGCCTTGTTATCTCTTATTTGATAGAAAAAGAACAGTGGAAGAAAAATAAGTAAGAATTGCAAATTTCAGCAGGGCGGCCTGGCATACTATAACGGTGTGTCGGGCCGTGTGCTTTATGGTATGATTTATCCTGAAACTGGCCTTTTATTCTTCATTTGTGAAATAAACCTTTTATTTATGCAGGGCAATTGAATCTTTTTGTAACTTTAGGTGCTATGGGTATAATAAAGGAGGTATTGGGTTATGAAGTATTATAGAATCATAGGAATCGTATGTGTGTGGATTTTATTTATCGGGCAAGTTTGCGCTCAGTCTGTATCGGATAATGAATGCCTGCGACTGGTGGAATCTAATGACAGCGATGATGTACTGAAGGAAATGGTGATTTATCCTCCGGTATTTTGTGCGATGCACGATGGAAAACGTCTGAAAATGAAAATCAGCAATGAGGGAGAAAAGGTGATGCGTAAGACCTATTTCTATTTGTTCTATAAAAAGAAAAGAATATGCCGGATTCATCTTCCTAACATGAAAAAAGGAGAAACGTGTGAGTTTGGCGTAAATATCCACGACCGCTTTTTCCACAAGGACCGGAGGGAACTGGTGTTCAAACTTAAGAAAGGGAAACGCTTCCGCACTTACAAACTGGCTGACTGCTGACAGGCAGTCGCTTCTGATAGTCTTTTTTTATATTTGAACTCGATTTTGTTAATGGGTTTTATCGCCCGGTACTTTGTAGTTAATGTATGTTGTAAAACATTCTTTTTAGCTCTTTCGTTTTGCTGTTTCAAATAAAATAAATACTTTTGCATTGTGTTTTTCATAGTATTAGATTTAAGGTTAACAAAGGTTGGAGTTCAGCGGAACTCCTTTTTTTATGCCCTTTTCTAAGTTATTTCTCTTGTATCTATTCTGATTTCAAGCTGTTGACAGGGTTGCTACTGGCCGTCCGGTAATTCTGTATAGTAATGGTAATCAGTGTAATCAGACTGATTATGACGCATGTAATCAGAAATACCCATGGAGAAATAGGGATTTTCTCATTGAACTGTTTCAGCCATTCCGATACGGCATACCAGGCGATGGGGCTGGCCAGGAGTGAACAGACGATGGACAGTGTGAGGTAGGAGCGGCCGAACATCCAGAGAATTTGTCCCGTGGAGGCTCCATACACTTTTCGTACCCCGATTTCCTTACGGCGGTGTGCCGCTTCAAAAATAATCAGTCCGAACACTCCTACCAGTGAAATCAGAATGGCAAGCAGACTGAACCAGGTGATTATCTTTTGCTGGTTTGTTTCTTTTTGGTAAAGCTGGCCGTATATCTGGTCGTAAAATTTCACCTCTGTGGGATAACCCGTAAAGCATTCACTCATTGTCTGGCGTATATGCTTCAGTGCGCTGTCCATGTTACTTCCGGCCTTTACGCGGATGTAGGCAAATGGTAGCACTTTGTTGCTGTAGATACCGTTGGGACAGAAAATATAGGGGACGGAGCCAGTTTTGAGTGAAGTAAACTGTACGTTATTCACATATCCTTTGAGGGAGGCGCTCATTCCCCATGGGAAAAAATCGAGTGTCTCTCCTGCAGGGATGCCGCTTTCTTCCTGAAGGTCTTGCGTGGCAATAAAGTTTAGCTGGGAGGTGTAGATGGAATCGCTGGGCAGGAAGTCGCTTCCCGACAGAATGTGCATTCCCATGACTCGGCAGAAGTTTGTTGTGACGTCAATATACTGATGTCCGTAGTTGTTTCCTTTGTAGCGGAAGGTATACTGTGTATATCCCTCGGTGGCTCCTAACTCCCATTTGGCGTAGGCGATGTCGTCGATTTCGGCAAAACTTTTCAGCTGACTGTCGAATTTGCGGTACGGACTGCTGTGATAAGGCATTTGGGGGAGGGAAGCAACCAGTATCTGGTCTTTGTCGATACCCAGTTCATGATTTCGCATGAAGCGGTTCTGCAGGAAAATGAAAGCTGCGGTCACAATCAGGGCAAACGAAACGATATACTGGAAACCGATGAGTATCGTACGAAGCCGTTTTCCTTTTCCGCTCAGGGCATAGTTTCCTTTCAATACAAGGGCAGGAGGGAAAGAAGTCATGTACCATGATGGATACAGTCCGGCCACGATACCGGTAAGCAGGGCTATCACTCCGGTGTAAAGCACGTATTTCCAGTAAACGAGCAGGGAAGGAGTGAAACCCATAAAGGATAATACGTTCAGTCGTATCAGGGCTGCGACAATACCTAATGATAATAGCCAACCTATCAATACGATGCTCACCGATTCGGCTACCAGGGCACGGCGCAGTTCTCCGTTGGTGCTTCCCAGCACTTTCTGGGTATTGATGCTGCGCATGCGCACCGGAGCCAGTGCCGTGCTGAAATTGATAAGGTTGATGCAGGCTATGAGGATAATCAGAAACCCGATACTTACCAGCAGAGTCATGGTACTGCGGCTGCCTGTTTGGAAGTAGTAGGGGGAGTGCATGTCATAATACAGTTTCTGTATCGGGATAACATAGAGTTTCTGGGTGCCTGAATCCCCGGTAAACAGTCGTTTGTTGGCTTCTGTAGCTGCAATCTGCTGGTTGACTTCTTCCACGCTGACTCCCGGTTTTAGCAAGAAGAATGCAAAGAAGTTCTGGCTGCCCCAGTCGTTCTCCTGAAGTTTTCCCATCGGGACAAAGAGGTCATTTTTGAACTGGCAGTTTTCCGGCAGGTCTTCAAAAATACCGCATATCCGGAATTTGGTGGCTTCCGGGTTTCGCCAGTCTGGAGTGTCGGTGTAGAGGTAGGAACCTAAGGCATTGCCATTTGGGAATAGTTTGCGGGCATAGCTTTCGGACACAATGACACTTTCCGGCTGGTTCATCTCCTGGTCACTGCCTTCCACGAACTTCAGCCCGATGATTTTTCCGAAGTCGGGATATACGGCCCAGGGTTCCTCGTAGAAATATTGCGGATTCTTGGGGTCGGTGTAGAAAGCCTGCTTCTGCCAGGCCGGGGAATAGATGGTGCCATATTCGATGCCCGGTACTTGCTGGATGAGGTAATCGATAGGGCCTCGGGGGAGTGTACTGACATAATTCTCCTCTTGAGGTTGTACCAGATTCAGCATGACCAGGCGGTCGGTATGGGGATAGCAGGTATCGAAATCGCGTTCGTAGCTCACCTTCATCATAAGCAGGACGAAGGCGGCAAAGGCAGCCGAAAGTCCCATCAGGTTCAGCACAGAGGCGGTCTGGAAGCGTTTCAGCGTATAGAATAGATTTCGTAGGATGGTTTTCATATTTTCATTTTTTATGTTTCTGAGTTGATAAAGACTATTCTGTTTTCAGATTCAGTACTGGATTTTCCCGTACGGCTTTTCGGCTGATTAGCCAGACGGAGGCCAGTGAGATGAGGGCTACAATCAGGAAAGCGGCAACCGGTACCCACCAGGGGAAACTGCTTTCGTAGGTCACAATCTTGTCTATCTGCTGAATGCCGATATACATCAGCGGGAGGCCGATGATCAGACTGACCGCCAGTGATGCGGAAGAGAATTTTATTAACCGGAGCATTTCGCTGCGGCTGTCGGATCCGAATACCTTGCGTACGGCGATGTCTCGTTTACGTTGTGCGATGAAGTAGATACTCATGGCGGTAAGTCCTAACAGGGAAATAACCAGTGCTGCGCAGGTGAAGATAAGAATCAGGTGATTCATACGGGTAATGTCTTCATATATTTTCTGTACCAGTGTGTCATACCATTCTGAATCAAACGGGTATCCGTCTATTATCTTGGAATAGAGCTGGTCCAGCTGCTTTTTATAAGCTTCGGGTTGTTCATCGCGTACTTCTACCAGGATGTTCCATGGGCTGATGCTGTCGGAAGGAGCAATTTGCATGCGCAGCGGATGAGGATCTTTCATAAGCAGAGAGCGAATCTGGAAGTCTTTGAATTCTCCAACCACGTTCATGGTATAGCCGCCACGGTCACTTCTTACAAAGTCTGTAAATCCCAACTGACGCAAGTCTTTCATGGCCGACTGGCTTACAAAGAAATTTTTGGGATTGTATCCTGCGTGACGGTCTTCTGTAATTTGGATATGGAAAATGTCGATGAAGGCAGAGTCCACCACAAAAGTCTGGAAGCTTAGGTCCTTGGTACTGTCGGCCGATGTAAAGTACATGCTATCATTGTTTCCACCGTCAATGGGAGTACCTTGTGCAAAACTGACGCGTTTTACGAAAGGAAGCTTCTGGGCTTCCTGGCGGAAAAGCTGAAGTTTCTGGTCGCTGCCCATAGGAGGGTAGTGGATGACGTGACCGTATTCATATCCTAATGGGGCATGCAGGATGCGGTAAATCTGTACACTCAGGTAAATGGCACATCCTAACATGGCGATGGTGAGTCCGTTTTGCACAATGTTTAGCAGACGGAGGTATAAAGTCTTGGTCTTGCGGCGGAAGGTACCTTTTACGATGTCCAGCGGATTGTATTGTGACAGCAGGGTGGCAGGCACGAATCCGGAGAGCAGGGAAAGTACGGTAATCAGAAGCAGATAGCACAATAGGGTGAGGGGATTTAAGTCGCCCACAATATCAAGTCGTGTATGAAGCAGTTCCATGGCTGTAGGCTCTGCACTCTTGGCCAGTAGAAAACCAATCACAAAGGCTAGCGTGGTCAGCAGGAACGATTCGGCAATCATGCGCCAGAAGATGCTTTTCTTGGAGGAGCCTAACAGGCGTCGGGTAGCCATTTCCTTGGCTCGGTAACTGGTTTGGGCAATGCTCATGCTGGTATAGTTGAAGATGGCCATAAACAGAATCAAGACGCCGATGGTCAGGAAAATAAGTACCACTTTCAGTCTATATTGGTTGAGTATGGCTCCGGCGGCCAGTGTATCGGAGAAGTAAAACTCGTGTATGGGGATGAATAATACCTTTTTAACGGAATCATATTGGTAAATCCAGAAGAATTCTTTGAAAAAGCGGGCTATGTCATCGGCTTTATCGTTAGGGTTGACGTTCGGATGGAAACGTAGAAAGAAGATGCAGCTGGCGGCATTGCCTAAGTGAGTATTTTCTTCGCTGGCACTCCAATTAACGTATCGCACATTCTTATGAAGGCTGAATGCTTCAATATTGGAAGGAAAAATAGAATTATCAATGTCTTCAATGATGCCACTTACTGTACAGCGTCGGTCACCGAATGCTTGTTCAATAAGTGTTTTCCCTAACGCATGCTCCGTACCAAACAGCTTGATGGCACAGGAACGTGTCAGCACGATGTTGTTTTCATTGGCCAGCAAGGTTTCCGGATTTCCTTCCAGCAGATGGAAGTTGAAGAACCGGAAGAAGTTCTCACGGACAAACATCATTTGTATATTAACCGGCTGGTCGTTAGTTCTGACAAACTGTTCATAGGAACCGCTTACGGCACACCAGTCTTCTATTTCCGGATAACGGCTCTGCAGTTTGTCACCCAGCAAGATGTGACCTCCTGCCCATATTTCATTAGCCAGTACATAAGTCCGGTCTGCATCTTTCATGTCTTTGTCTACGGTGAGCTGTCGGGTCACCATGTGGGTAATCAGCAGGAGAAACATGAGTGAGATGCTTAGTCCAATGACATTGACAAAGGTAAAAAGCTTGTTGCGCTGTAAAAAGGTAAAGTAAGTTTTCATTTTTCTGTGTTTGGTTTTGTTTTTACTGCAAATGTACGATACAATTTTCGTGCCATTATTTCAAATCGTTGATTTATAGATATATGCGATTTTTCAGATTTCTGTGAGTGTCTAAATTTTTGACATGGGGTGTATGATTTTTAGACAAAAGTAATTGATGGTTGGGAGAGGTAATATGATAATGCAGTTTCGTTCTTGATTTTTTTAAGGTTGAGGCTGTATTTGTTAAGGGATTTAATCGGTAAATAGGGTTTGGTTAATGTATGTTGTAAAGCATACTTTTTAGGCCTTACGTTTTGCTGTTTCAGATAAAATAAATACTTTTGTATTGTGTTTTTCATAGTATTAGATTTAAGGTTAACAAAGGTTGGAGTTCA
>OKWR01000290.1_pt1 | contig 60584 bp, 53 predicted proteins | sample 1607101 | NCBI WGS metagenome assembly OKWR01 (sample SAMN04414076, study PRJEB24778) | human gut metagenome | material: faecal | host: Homo sapiens
CGGTGAACGGCAACGAGTTCCTGACCGACCCGACAGGCAGCAGGCGTTTTTTGCCCTTTGAAGTATTGCACATAGACAAGCCCACGGCAGAAAGTATTCACATGGATAACGTCTATTCCGAAATCATGTACCTGTACCGTCAGGGCGTGCGCTACTGGTTCAATGATATGGAGATTAGAGAATTGCATTTGGCAAATGCGGGATTTGAGGTGCAGACGGTCGAGTTTGAAATGCTGACACAATATTTTGAGAAGCCGACAGAGGAGGAAGAACCCTTGTTCTTTATGACAACGGCACAAATACTGGCACGTTTACGGGATATATGCGCCATGCAGCTATCTGAAAAACGGCTGGGAGAAGCGTTGCGCAAAGCCGGGTTCAAACGGGTACAGAAACGCATCAACAAACAGAATTATTCGGTATATGGGTACAGAATAAAGCCAGTCCCGGCATCCTCTACAAATGACGATTACGGATAGGAAGCCATGCAGTAATTACTGCAAAAGTTTCATACTATCATTCTAACTATTAAAAATCAATCTGTTACACGATGCGCAGTAAGCAGTAAGATAAAATCCAAAACTTTTTGGAAAACCGGAAAAAAGAAAAACAAGAAAAGAACAAGCAGGAATATAAGGCTGTATTTCTATTTCCTTTTGAAGAAATAACTTACTTATCTTACTGCATAAGAGATAATCCACTGAAAGAAAAAGAATTATGCGAAGAAACATAGTAACTTTTCTTCTTACTGACTTCTTACTGTGCTACTGCAATTTATCAACATCAAAAAATAAAGATTATGACCTATAAGGAAGCCAACAATATCAGTATCAAGGATTACCTGAACTCTTTGGGAATCCAGCCCGTCACGGAAAAAGGAAGTTACGGGATGTACCGCAGCCCCTTACGGGAGGACAACACGCCAAGTTTCAAGGTGGATTATAACGCCAATTTATGGTGTGACTACGGAACTGGTGAGGGCGGGACGCTCATCGACCTTGTAATGAAGCAACACCAGTGCAACGCCTACGGTGCTATCTGCCGACTGGAACAGGGCAACACCGCCTCTTTTTCCTTTCACGGGAAAGACCTGCCCGAAAGGGACACGAAAAGGCAAGCAGCCAGCCCGATAGAAATACGCAGAATACAGCCGTTACAGAATCCGGCACTCATGCGCTATTTGCAGGAAAGGGGGATTTATCCCGGAACGGCATCCTCATACGTGCAGGAAATGTATTACCGCATCGGTGGAAAGCCTTATTTTGCGCTGGCGTTCAGGAATGATTCAGGAGGTTACGAACTCCGCAATCCCCGTTTCAAGGGCAGCACATCGAAAGACATCACCCATATAAGGCAACAGGGAGAGCCGAGAGATACCTGTTTCGTGTTCGAGGGCTTTTTGGATTTCCTCTCGTTCCTCACTATACGGCAACAGAAAAGCCCGGATATGCCCTGCACCGACTGGCAGGACTACGTTATTCTGAACTCCACCGCCAACACGGATAAAGCCTTATATCCGTTGGCTGATTACGGGCATATACATTGTATGCTTGACAATGACGAAGCCGGGAGGAAAGCGGTTGAAGCCATAAGGCAGGAATACAAATGGCGTGTACGTGACGTATCACACCTGTACAGCGGTCACAATGACCTGAACGATTATTTGCGTAGCCTTAAAGTGAAACAATCCCAAGACTTGACAGTTACCGACAAGCCCCAGCCGGAGCAGGATAACAGACAAAATCCGGATGAAAAAAGAAAGAGAGGGCTAAGGATGTGACCTGCAAGACTGGCGGCATGAACAGACGGCAGGCTGTGTGATTAGGGAGAGCAAGGTTATGTTTCGGTAGACCGAAACCCTTTGCTTTGCCTGACAGTAAAGAAAATTTCTCCCGTTGGTCGCAATTTTTAAGATACCATTCAATAAACAAAACGTATGACAGAGATAAGAAACAAACCGGGAGGGCGCCCGGCAAAGAGCCGAAGTGACAAGCAAAAACGGGTAGTCAGTACGAAGCTGACGGAACTTCAATATTACGTTATCAAGAAGCGAGCCGGAGAATCCGGTTTGCCTGTCAGCGAGTACGTCCGGCAAGCGGTCGTTTCGGCAGAGATAACGCCACGGTTGAACAGGCAGGATGCCGATACTATCCGCAAGCTGGCAGGAGAAGCCAACAATATCAACCAACTGGCGCACCGGGCAAATGCAGGTGGGTTCGCACTCGTGGCAGTGGAACTCGTGAAGCTAAAGAATAGGATTATTGAAATCATAAACCAGCTATCGGATGATTGGAAAAATAAAAAAGGGAAGCGGATTTAAGGGCTGTGTGAACTACGTATTAGGAAAGGAACAGGCGACTTTACTTCATGCAGAGGGAGTGCTAACGGAAAGCAAGCAGGATATTATCTGCGGCTTCTGTATGCAAACAGAAATGAATCCCAATTTAAAGAAGCCTGTCGGACATATTGCGCTAAGTTATTCGGCAGTGGATGCACCCAAACTGACAGACGAGAAGATGATACAACTTGCACAGGAATATATGCGTGAAATGAAAATCACCGATACGCAATACATCATCGTGCGTCACCAAGACCGGGAACATCCACACGTGCATATCGTTTTCAACCGGATAGACAACAACGGCAAGACCATTTCCGATAAAAAGGATATGTACCGGAATGAACAGGTTTGCAAGAAACTGAAAACCAAACACGGGCTTTACTTTGCTAAAGGGAAAGAGCAGGTGAAACAACACCGTTTGAAAGAGCCGGATAAATCAAAATATGAGATTTACACGGCTGTAAAGAACGAAATCGGGAAATCAAGGAGCTGGCAGCAATTACAAAATCAATTGGCAGAAAAAGGTATCAGCATTCATTTCAAGCGCAAAGGGCAGACGGATGAGATACAGGGTATTTCCTTTTCCAAAGGTGAATATACGTTCAAAGGTTCGGAGATTGACCGTAGTTTCAGTTTTTCCAAACTGGATAAATATTTCGGTAATGCAGGACTGACGACAGCCGGGAACAACAAGCAGTCAATTTACACACCTGTTCAGGAGGCAGCTACAAATAAAAGTAATGATTCACTGATTACAGGTTTGGGCGGATTGTTCTCCGTTTCATCCTCTCCGGTTGATGATACACCTGACAATCCCAATTTGAGAAAGAAGAAGAAAAAGAAACGACAATTTAAGTTATAGACGTATGGAAGACAATTTGATTTTGGAGGGACTTCTCTCTATGGTTACGGAACTGAAAGAGAAGCAAGAAAAGCAGGTGATACCAGCCAGCCGGGAAGAGACGATAAACCGACTGGATGTAATCGAACAACGCATTTTAGAGATACAGAACAAACCCGCTATTTCTGAAAATACGGTGCAGGAGATTTTAAACCAAATCGCCAGTATTAAGAAAAGACAGTCAGACAATGAGAAACAAGACCTTGATGATAAAAAGGGAATGATTGTAACTTCGCACAGGTATTTCAAAGAGAAACTAAAGCCATTGTTTCCGACTGATATTCGGCAACAGGAAAAGGTAGAACCCGTTTCGATATACGATAAAATCCTAAGCCGGATAACTCCCTACCTGCAACCAAAATTCTTTCTTTTTTCAGCAGGAATAGTTATCAGTATTGTTTCGTTAATCCTGAATGTTCGTTTTATGGAACGTATGCAGCAGTTACAGGACAATGATATAAAATACCGTTATCTCCTGATGAAAGGAAAAGCGGACGGGAATATGCTTAACCTGCTGGAACTAAAGTTTATCCGGGAACGGGACAACGCTTTCATTCAGGATTTGACAGATACAGTTATTGATTTTGGATATCGCAGCAGGAAGCAAGCGGAAGCACTGGAAAGGGCAAGGCTATTGAACGAGCAAGTTGAACAGTTAAAAGAAGAAGCGGGCAAATTAAGCAATCCATAAACAAGAAGCCAGAGCAGACAGGCAATTACCCGATGCTCCGGCTTTTTAGTTTACGTCTTGTCTGTACCGTGTTCTTTCTCGAACTTGCGGAGCGTGATCGAACTGAACCGTTCCTTTATAAACTCCCGGACATCGGAAGCCCGGTAATACACTTTTCCGCTAATGGTAAAGTAAGGCAATACACCCAAAGCACGGTAACGCTGCAAAGTTTTGATGCTGACCTTGAACAACAGGCACAAATCCTGATTATCCAGCAAGTTATCATCTTCGGGCAGCACCTTGTCGGCATTGCGCAATGCCCGCACATCCTTGCAAAGCTCGTCCAGCTTGTCGAATAGCTTTTGCATCCACTCTTTGAAATCGTAGTTTTCTATATACATAGTTGCTTCATTTTCTGATTATACATTATGGTTTGTCAATCGATTGATGAAGCAAAGTTCTGAAAACCAGTGCAAAGAAATTACGAGAATGGACATGGAATCCCCTATAAATGGGTGTTAAGTTATTGATTATCTATATCCTTTTTTATCATGTTCCTTTCGGATAAGGTCTGCCAGTCCATTAAGAAACTCCGTGATTTTACCCGGCTTTCGTTTTATCACATCCTCATGCTTTTGGTGATAGTCGCCTATCTTGATATTAAAGAGCCATTCAAAGGCTTTTCCCAAATCCACCAAGTAGGCAGGTTTACCATTTTGATATACGATGTTTTTAGAGATGAACAAACCGCTGACAATTTCCATGATATTGATAAGGGTTGTTTTGTCAGCCAAATAGAGAGGGGAAAGAGGTGGTTTATCAAGTTGCCGTTTAAACTGTTCGGGGTATTTGATACGCCATTCTACAATACGTATTTCGTTATCTATTAGCCCTATCGCTTCATCAATTAGATACAAATAAGGCATTTTTTTCTTGCTCAAACTGTACACGGTACGATTTGAGACGATGTAATCCGAAAGAAAAATACCGTAATAAAATGCTATTATCCTGTTCGTTGAAACTGAAATCAGCTAAATGTATAGCCAATTCCTCAATAGCTTCTGTAAACTCTGTTATAGAAACTTTACGCTGCGAGCATTCCAATAATAATTGGAAAAATCTCTCTTGTAATATATCTTTCATGTACTTATATTTAATGGCTATTGAATTGATAGCTTTATTCACTTACTTTTATTAGTTTGGTTAGAAGATATATAACTTTTTAATTGTGCCAGATTAGATGTTATAACAGCATATTTTACACCACTATCTATTATATCATCTATCATTTGCCTTATTTCAGCAGGAGAATGATTTATATGTCCATTAAACATAAGTTGCAGAGCATCATTACTATAAATTTTCTTAGCTATTGGCACACTAATAAATAGAGGTAAAAGATATAATCTGTTTGCTTTTTCTGTTTTAGGATTGATGCCCATTCTTTCACAAATAGCTAAGCCTTCCCGAATAGCTTTCATTGTAGTTTTGATAATAGCTGTATTCTCTATAAATTTAGAGGCACTTCCGGCACTCATTATTCCCGCTGAAAGACCGGCAGCGACAGCATAATGTGTGATTAGCCATACTAATATTTGATTAGAAATGACAGGCTTTAAGTTTGCTTTATCCAGTATTATAGAAAGCTTTTCTACTCGTGGAGTTATCCGCCCGTCTTTTTCACCTAACGGAGTATTGGAATATTTTAGACCTGAAATGGCACAATGTATGCTTTTATCTTCTTTTCCGCCCCCGACCATAAAGGGAAAGGCAAAAAAGTATTGTTCAGGTTTTAGATATTTATCTATTTCAGTAAAAACATCCCAGTTATTTTGGAAAAATACAACATTTGCTTTTCCTGCTGACTTTGAAAGACTTGGCAATATAGTTGATAATTGCAATTTATTGGTGGAGACAATAATATATTCAAAATCATTGTTTGACGAAAGTTCGTCTATTACTGTAGGTTTAAAGATTACATCTATATCTTTTCTTGCTTTCCCTCTAAAGTCAGAACAGATAATGTGAATGCCATCCTTTTGTACAAATTCTTTTTGCCCTTTACGCACCAATACAGTAACGTCACATCCTGCTTGGGATAATTGCCAGCCATAAGTACAACCCACTACGCCAGCACCGTATATCAATATTTTCATAAAGCGATGTTATTAAGTTTTTTTATTGTCGTTGATAAATACAGAGTTGAATACCGATAGGTTTTCGGTATAAATATCACAAATATCAAGTAGTTGTTTAGGGGTATAGCCCGTGAACATTTTAAACTCCTTTATTAGATGTGACTTATCATAATATCCACAATCATAGGCGACTTTACTTATACTGATTTGTGGAGTTGATTGCAAAATATTGAATGTCTTTCTAAATCGTGTGATTTGGATAAAATCTTTTGGATTCAGTCCTACATATTCAGCAAATATCCGTTTAAATTGCTTATACCCTAAACAAGCCGTTTGAGATAAAACGGATATATTTCCTTCTCCTTCATGGATATTTTGGACAGTAGCCATCATTCTATTGGCATTGCATGGAATACTTTTGGATAGTCTATTTAATAAATATTCTTCTATCAATCTAACCGTTTGATAAGTATCAGATGCTTCATTTATTTTTTCTTCCAATTCTACTAAATAGGTAGTGTCTAACAAATCAATACCTATATTTTGATTTGTAAACTCTTCCATGGAATATGGAAAAAACATCCTGCATCCGATAGGCTGGAATAGGATAAGGACCATATCCAAGAATGAAAATTCTATATCTGAATAAGTGCTGATTTGCCCGCTTATATAGGATTGTGGCTGTGTTCCCTTATGAAAAGAAGAAATAATTTTGTTTCCTTTATGAAAAACAAGTGCTACACAACCTGCCGGGATAGAACGTTGAAAGCCTTGCTTTACATCATCTATCCTTAAAAACCAATATTGCTTTATATAAGGAGCGAGCAATTTAGTAGGTTGTATTACTTGAATTTTCTCCATTTTACCTTAATTATCAGGCAAAAGTAAGATTTCTTAGATTGATAATAGGTGTAAAAAAGGGACATTATAGCTAAAACATCAAATATCTGTTATTTAAATCATTCTTTTACTTCTCACAAGGAAGCAAATTACTCTTTTGCTGCAAATAGAATATAGGTAATGAAGCATTTATCAAACAAATAACTACCTTTGCAACACAATTACAGGTACTTATGTTGAATACTGAAAACATACAATCGCTCATTGATAGCGGAGAAGGCTATAATGTAGAGTTCAAAGTTCGTGTCCCCTCTAAAGTTCGTGAGCTGACAGAGGAAATTTGCGCTTTCGCCAATGCAGACGGAGGGTATTTACTTATTGGTGTAGATGATAACGGACAGGTTATAGGCACAAGTTTAGAAAATGACAAACGTTCAGCTATTCAAGGCTCTATCAGTGAAATATCTCCGGCGCTTCACTGTGAACTGTATGCTATAAATATCGAAGATAAAACTGTTTGGGTGATTGATGTCCCGTCAGGTAAAGACAAACCTTATATATTCTCCGGTTCTATCTTTGTGCGGGAGGGAGCGAACTCTCAAAAACTTCGTACTGTCGAAGAAATGCGTAGTTTCTTCCAAGAATGCAACAAAATCTTCTTTGATGCAATCCCTTGCCCGTGGTTTAATATATACACGGATGCAGACGAACAAGCGATAAAAGACTTCCGTACGGAAGCACAACTAAGTCCATCCACAGCCGACAAACAGATATTCGAAAATTTGGAACTGTTTACAGATAAAGGCATAGCCAAAAATGGTGCAGCCATGTTCTTTGGCAAACAACCTGAACGGAAATTTCCGCACGCAATAACAAGATGTGTTCTTTTCAAAGGAACAACCAAAGTATATATTATTGATGATAAACCTTTCGGTGGTCCACTATACCAGCAATATTTACAAGCAATGGCATGGCTGGAAAGCAAACTGCAAGTAGCTTATAAAATTGAAGGAGCGGGACCGAGAGAAGAAATTTGGGAAATTCCTCTTACTGTATTCAAAGAAGCCATTATAAACGCTTTATCCCATCGTGATTATTACGAACAGGGAGCAACCATTACAATAGAAATGTTCGACGACCGAGTAGAAATTTCAAACCCCGGAGGACTTTTGCCTATTGTAGCTAAAGATTTCGGGCACAAGAGCATGACACGTAACCCATTAATATTTGGTCTATTTACCCGTATGCACTTGGTTGAAAGGGTAGCATCCGGCATTCCTCGTATGAAAGAAGCTATGAAAGAAGCCCATCTTCCTGAACCTGAATTCCATACACACGGAATGTTTACGGTAGCATTTAAAAGGGCTATCAGTATCAAACATGATACTGTAAATGATACTGTAAATGATACTATAAACTCAAAAGAACAGGGAGTTCTAAACATCATCAAGCAATATCCGGGACTTAATTCGTCCAAGATTGCAGAACTAATAGGTAAAAGTGTTCCTACAGCTAAACGTTATTTAAACTCTTTAGTAAAATCTGGACTAATAGAGTTTAAGGGGGCACAAAAAACAGGTGGATATTATATACTTATAAAATAGACATTTATGGAACAAGGTTTTTTAGAATCAAATCTCCTACAAACTATTGTCATGATAATAACTGTATGTGTTACAGCTATTATTTATTGGAATAATAAAAGAAATGCTCTCCAAGCAGCAGCAACTATATTAAAACTTCAAATTCAAGATATTGAAGAAAATATTGAAACACTGAAAGCGGAAGCAATTATAGGAAACAGCTTATCGGAACAACCATTATATTATTCAAGAATTATTTTTGAAGAAAATAGTTGGTTAAAATACAATCATATGTTCGCAGATAAACTAAAAGCTTCCGATTTTGAAACAATAGATAAATTTTTCAAAGTAGCTCAAGAGATTAAAACTCAACAGATTTTTATAAAAATGAAAATCCAAGAGTCAATAAATGCTAAGTGTTCCTTTTATTATTTACAACAGTATAATAGAATTAATCAAGTTGTGTCGGACAATAGAGAAAATAGAGAACAACTTTGCACACTGGACTTACAATATGCTAAAACTTTATATAATACTCCAGCCTTAGGTATCAACACATATATACATCAAGAATTATGCAACGGATTAGAAAAAGGATTAAATAGGTATCAAAAGCTATCGGGAAGTATTGCTTTTCAAAAACTATGCAAAGTAGGCAAAATTATTCGTTAATCATGATTTGGTATTTACCTTTTAATTATTAGCTTTGCATTCAGAAATCGTATCCAAGATACAAACTTGTGTTTAACGGTGCAAAGTTGTGAAGACCTTATTCAAGGGACTTACATCGTAATAAAAATATAACTTACTGAAAGATAGTGCCATATCAACCCACTTTCGGTTGCTGGTGGCACCACGAGTAAAGATTCACTTTTAAGCAGTTACAACAAAATGTAGCTGCTTTTTTCTTTATATATCCTACTGATTTTCGTGCATCTATATGACGCTTATCGTCATTTTGCAACAATAAAGTTATCTTTCTGATCCACAAGAATTGCACTTCCGGAAATTACAGTAAAATAAGAATTTACCACTAAACCGGATGAATTCAGAAAGCAAATCAGAAAGGTAAAAACACCAAAGATAAAGCTCCCAAAATATATTTCTCAAACAACATAAAATCACAAAAAAAAACTGTAGATTTGCGCCATTACAAAGTAGAGACTATTATGCGACATTTACTGACTGCTATATTTATACTTATCAATTCAACAGTGCTTGCCTCAAACCTAACACAGGCAGCAGATAGTCTCTCAGGTGTTTTAAAAGACACCCGATCTCCTGAGAAGAGAATCCAAATATACAGAAATCTGGCAGACATCTATCAGGAAAATCCTAAAGCCCATATTTATCTACTAAAGATGTATCAGGAAGCAGCTGCAATCGATGACAGAAAAAGTATGCTGAATGCACTCGACGATATTCTTATCGCCGGAATCAGCGAATACAATAAAGATACAATAGACAAATACACCAAATATGTTGAAAAGATAGCGACCAAGGATGAACTCAATTGTTTATTGCCTTTTTATCATATGCGGACTTTCGACTCACGATGCTACTCCGGAAAGAGAACTGAAGCTATCAAAGAAGAATTAGATTCCAAAGATTTAAAGACAAATAAAGAAGACAATGTATACAAACAAATAGCATCAGCCTATAATATGGGAACGAGTTTCTATATGAGTGCCCAATTCAAAAAGGCAGTACCCTATCTGGATAAAGCCATGCAACTTGCAGAAACACTCCCGGAAAAAGAAAAATACATCTATAAAAAATTCATTATCTGGAGAGTCTGTTTTACATATGCCCAAGCTGATAAAAACAAAGAAGCCGTGAAAATCATGGAGCAGCTTATTAATATGATAGAACAAAAATACAAAAATGATTACCAAAAGCAGCGTCCTTTCTATAACATAGACTTATATCTCCTCCAGTACTATTCATTTATGATTAGCAGTTTGCCATATCTGACATTAGAACAAGAAAAATATTACTGGAAGCGTATTCAGGAAATTGGCAAGAACCTGACAAATGATCTGGACAAATATAATTATTATCTTTGTGCCAACAACTATTATTCCAATAACCGTACCGAAAAAGATTTCCGCAAAGCCATAGCAGCTAATGACAGTTTGATAAAATTTGCGGAAACATTAGCACCACAGAATCTGCCCGGATTATACAATATCAATTCTATGACTTATGAAGCAATCAAAGATTATCAGAACGCATTGAAATATCTGAAGATTTCACATCTGATTCAGGACTCATTAAGCACAGAAGCTACACAGAAACAGCTCAATGAGTTACAGGTAAAGTATGATCTGAATGCTCTCAATAATGAAAAGACTATGCTGGAAATAAAAAATAAGAAAACCATGCTTATTTCTCTCAGCATTTTACTGATAATCGTAGTCCTTATCTGTACCTATTTATATTTTTCCTGGAAGAAGGAGAAAAGAATGAAAATGGAACTAAAAGCCTTGCATCTCAAAGCACAGGAAAGCGAAAAGATGAAACAAGCATTTATCAACTCCATTTGCCACGAGATACGTACTCCACTCAATGCTATTGTCGGATTCTCCGATCTGATCATGAATGAAGAAATCGATGCGGAAATGCGCAAAGAGTTTCCACCGGAAATTCAAAAGAATACTGCATTACTTACAAGCCTTATCAACAGCATGCTGGAAGTTGCCAATCTGGATGTTTCCGAGGAAAAACTTCCTTGCCAGCCCACAGATTTGAAAAAGATTTGTGCACATGAAATGGAGCAACTCAAGAAAAAGGAGGGCATAGAATATAAGCTGGAGATTACAGAAGAAAGCATGATTATTCCAAGCAATGCCCAATACCTGACTCAAATAATCGAACACTTGCTGAGTAATGCTAACAAATTCACAGAAAAAGGTCAGATCACTTTAGGATACAGGATGGATGAATCAAAAGAAAAAATCCTGATATACGTCATTGATACCGGTTGTGGAATTCCTCAGGAGAAATATGAAGAAGTATTCAACCGCTTCTCCAAACTTGATACTTTTGTTCCCGGCAATGGACTGGGATTATATCTCTGCCGGCTCATCACAAAACGACTTGCCGGAGAGATAAAGATAGATTCCGCATATGGGGAAGGAACACGAATGATTGTCACTTTACCAATAAAATAAAAGTATCGGCTGTATTACTGCATTTCCTTATCAATGCCCTTCATTTTCAGGTAAGTGTAAGATTGAACGCCCAATAGAATCACAAACAAATACTCAACCGTCAGATAGACCGGTAGAGTTGTTGTAAAACAATAACTCAGTAGATACAAATAAACCAGATAGACGGCAATAGTGGAAATCTGAAAGAGAAATGCGATCCGGGTATTACCTGTACCTGTTACTGCATTCATAAACACATAACCGGGCAGGGCAAATATGTAATTCAGTAACATCACGATAAACGGACAATAAGCAAGTTCTATCAATTAAGCATTATCTGTATAAAATCTGACAATCTGCTTAGTAAATAACATAGCAACAATTATCAGAGGAAAGCCGATTGCATATCCCAATCTGAGAATTTTACTACAAAGCCGGAACACACTTCTCCCCGCACCCGCACCTATCAGATTACTGACCAGCGAACCAGTAGTAGCAGCAAAAGAATTGACTATTACAAAGAAAACAGTAGAAACACTTCTAATAATATTCGACACAGCCAGTTGCTTTTCTCCCAATCGCTCGATAGCCACAAAGAACAAAAACCACGGAGCAACACTAATGAAAGCATGCATCATACTCCATACGGATAAGTGAAAAAGTGAATTTAACAATTTCCTATCATAAACAGGTTTTAACCCTAAACTCTCCTTATCTATTTTCAGAAAAGTATAGATAATCAGAATTAATAAAGAACCGGCTTCAGCCAGTGAAGAAGCCATCGCCGCCCCCGATATACCCAGATTGAAACTGAAAATAAACAAGTAGTTACAAGGGATATTAATAAGGACTGCCATTATAGCCGCCCACGACGTATGCCACACAACTATACACATAGCTGCGTGCCACTCGATGTAAATAATCAGATATGAAAACTCTGTGACGAATTACAAAAATCCGTCAGATAGCCGAACAGCTTCTACAGGAAGGTGCCATTCGTGGAGCGTAGCTATATGCAGAGCTGATGTTTCATGAGTTGAACAATCGATTTATATGAACTCTATGCAACAAATGTAGGAAAAATAATAAAAAAGCAAGTGATCTTACCCGGATAAATCAACGGTTATTATATTTTTGCGTGAAATTACTCCACTGCATGAAATCAACTGGAATCACAAGAGAAGAGATGTGGGCAAAGCAACATTTGTCTGCAAATGAAATAGACTATGCCATTTGGGAACAGGATAAGGTGGTACTGCACCAGATGTCCAGAATCAGCAGAAGTTGCTCATTCGTGGTTGATGTTTATAAATGCAGATATGCTTTCGCGTCTTCTAACTTTGCAGATATACTGGGATATGACAGCCGGAAAATAGCTACTCTGGAGAAGCAGGGAGATTATTTGGAATCACGCTTTCATCCGGACGATTTCGCCCGACTGGAGCAATTGCAGATTAACCTTAGCAAGTTCATCTATAGCCTGCCTCACGAACAAAGAAATGATTATTGTAATATATATAGTTTCCGGCTGATGAATGCCAAACAACAATACATACGGGTAATCAGCCGGCAACAGGTTTTAGAGCAAAGCCGCAACGGAAAAGCCTGGCTGATACTTGGAACGATGGAGATCGCACCCAATCAGAAAGAGACTGACCAAATGGAATGCACCGTGTTGAATCTCAAAACCGGAGAAATGTTCTCACCTACTTTACTATCTACTCCGCAGATTTTCCTGACACAACGTGAACTGGAGATTTTACAGCTTATTCAAAAAGGGTTATTAAGCAAAGAAATTGCTCACAGCCTCTGCATCAGTATTCATACGGTCAATATTCACCGGCAAAACCTATTGCACAAATTAGGGGTACAGAATTCTATCGAAGCTATCAATGCAGGATTAAAGTTAGGAATACTAAGCTAACCGCTCTGCGAAAGAAATATTCAAGTTACGGCATCCAGTCCATAATTCCCGTAACCGGATGCAGACTTCTCCATTCCATAAAGTCCTCATAACTGCGTATACCATCCCGGATAACAGCCTTATAATACTCTATTCCCATAATCTTTTCCGACTCAGGCGTATCATATTTCAATTTTAAAATAGCATACCTCGTTTCATCGGTCAAAACAGCGGAAAGCCGTTCGGCAAACTTCTCAAAATAGCCATCGTACCGGGAACCTTCCAAAATATGAATCATATCTATCTGCCAAAGCGCATTATCCGCATCCCGATACCAGGCATGCCACTCCACACATGCTTCCTCCGTATCCAGCAGATTCTTATGTTCCATCTTCATGAAAGACTTGTTTTCCGTAAACTTCACCATCGCCTGAAAGCTATCACACAGACTAAACTCTGAGGTATAAATATGAAAATCAATGTCAAGATGCTTCATTAGCAATCCTGTACTCAAAGAACCTACTAAATTCACTCTGGCACCTACACTTTCCCAAATAGGGATGATTTTTGTGTCCTCTATAATTTTCCGGGCTTTCTGTTGATTCCGTCTGGCAAGATCAAGAATATCCATCGTTTTTCTTTTGAAATGACATGCAAATGTAGAAAAAAAGGATGGATATATAGCTATAAATAACTATTTAATAATCTGATAATTCAGACTAACTTTGCCACCCTTTACAAACTTCCAAGACAAAAAAACTAAAAGAGTTATGACATTGAATCAAACAGAACAACAGGAAAAAAAGTACTTGCAACAGGTCATCAGTATCATTTATGATATGATTCATAACACCGATACATCAGTCAAAGAGCATGTAGAAACCTTACAGGAATACAAAGATTATATCTGGTCAAACAAAGATATCGATCCGCATGAAATCCGATCCATGCGCGAAAGCATTCTCAACCACTTCGCACTGGGTGAAAGCGTAATTGACAAACGCAGGCGGTTGGGCAAAATACTGGATATTCCTTATTTCGGACGGATAGATTTCGAGGAAAAGAAAAACGGCAGTAGCGTTTTACCTATTTATATAGGCATACATACGTTCTATGATTCACAAAGTAAGACAAATCTGATATACGATTGGCGAGCTCCCATTTCCGGTATGTTCTACGATTACGAACTGGGGAAAGCGGTTTACACCTCCCCTACTGGTGAAATCAACGGTGACATTTCACTTAAACGCCAATACCGCATCCGTAAAGGAAAAATGGAATATATGATAGAAAGTTCGCTGACTGTACATGATGAAATACTTCAGAAGGAACTCAGCAGTAATGCCGATGATAAAATGAAGAATATTGTCACCACTATCCAGCGGGAACAGAACCGGATCATTCGCAATGAAGAAGCCCACGTACTCATTATCCAGGGAGTTGCCGGATCGGGCAAGACATCCATTGCCTTACACCGCATCGCCTACCTGCTCTATACGTTGAAAGGAAATATTTCCTCAAAAGACATACTAATTATCTCGCCCAATAAAGTTTTCGGTGATTATATCTCGAACGTACTTCCCGAGCTTGGCGAAGAAAGTGTGCCCGAAACCAGTATGGAGCAGATTCTTTCGGGAGTCCTTGAAAACAAATACAAATATCAGAACTTCTTTGAACAGGTAACGGAATTACTCGAAAAACCGTCCCCAGACTTTATTGAACGGATCAAATACAAAGCTTCCTTTGAGTTTATTTCACAGCTCGATAAGTTTATCCTCTATATGGAAAACAACTACTTCAAAGCAGCAGAAGTAAAACTCACCAGGCACATCACAATTCCCGCCGAATATATTGAAGAGCAATTCAGGCGCTTCAACCGTTACCCCATGCGCCAGCGTTCTGAAGCTATGACGGATTATATCCTGGAAATGCTGAAAGTGCAATACTACTTTACAGTTGCCACTTCAGAGAAAAATCTGTTGAAGAAAGAAATAAAGAAGATGTTTGCAGGTAACAACGATCTTCAGGTTTATAAAGAGTTTTTCATATGGATTGGTAAGCCCGAACTATTCAAATTACGCAAGAACCGGACATTGGAATACGCTGACCTGGCACCTTTGGCATACCTGCATCTGGCTTTAGACGGAAACAGTGCTTTGTCCGGTGTCAAACATCTTTTGATAGACGAAATGCAGGATTATTCTCCTATCCAGTACAAAGTAATTCAGAAACTTTACCTCTGCCGGAAGACTATTCTCGGAGATGCGTCACAATCTGTCAACCCTTACGGTTCGTCAACAGCCGGTATGATTCGGAAAACATTCACTATAGGCGAAATAATGAAACTATGCAAAAGTTACCGCTCTACGTTTGAAATCACGGATTTCTCGCAAAGGATTCAGACTAATCATGAATTAGAACCTATCATACGCCATGGTGAACCTCCTGCAATCCTACGGTTTGAAGATGTAAAACAGGAAATACAGGGAATTCTCAGTATTATTTCTTCTTTTAAAAAATCCGGTTATACGTCGCTCGGGATAGTATGTAAAACCGAAACACAAGCGCGAGAACTGTCAGAAAGCCTCCGGGTGCATACCGTCGACATCCACTTCCTGTCCAATCAAAGTTCTGCTTTTATAAAAGGTATTATCATTACCTCATCTCACATGGCAAAAGGGCTGGAGTTTGACGAAGTAATCATTCCTTACGTCAACGACAAGAATTACAACTCAACTATTGACAAAAGTATGCTCTACATAGCTGTAACAAGGGCTATGCATAGACTGACACTAACCTACAACGGACAACCAAGTGAATTTATTCCTGCCTCGTCAGATCAGAAGTTTTAGTTCTCCGGTTATGGAATCAATAATAAACCCGTTTATCTTAATATCCGACGGGATAAGCGGGTGCTTCCTGATTAACTCCACGGAACTTTTAATCGCTTCCTCCACACTGTCAAATCCATTCAACCAGGACTCAACATCCAGACCGCAGTATTTCAGCATATCAATGTTCTTGTCTGCAATGCCTCTTCCCTTCATGTGTGCAAGCACTCTTTTGCTATTCAGGCTTTGCGCACCACAATCGGTATGCCCGATTACCATTACCTGTTCCACGCCAAGTTCATAAATGGCTATCAACAGACTTCTCACCGCACTACCAAACGGATGGGATATGACACCTCCCGCATTCTTTATCATCTTTACGTCACCGTTCTTTAGTCCGAGCGCGGCAGGTATCAGTTCAAGCAAACGGGTATCCATACAGGAGATGATGGCAATCTTCTTGTCCGGGTATTTATTAGTGAGGTATTTCTCATATCCTCTGTTCTGCACGAACTCCTTATTGAATTTCAGAATATCTTCAAGCATAACTGTCTTACTTTTTAAATCAACGACAAATTTATGGAAAAAAAGGATAGGATGTCATTCAACTAAGGCTAAAGTTTATTGATATCACATCCTCGCTAACACCGGCAATAGCCTATCACCATCTGCCGAATAACCTTCTGTTCTGTTTCAGCAGACCGGACGAAGTGCTTCAAGCAATGAAACAGGCAGTTTCAAGCAATGAAACAAACAGTTTCAAGCAATGAAACAAGCAGTTCCAAGCAATGAAACTGACAGTTTCACACCGAGAAACAAATCATTTGATAAGGGATTCCAGTTTCTTTCCAGAATCTCCCTTTACCTTTGCAGTATCAGAATAAACCAAAGTATTAATTATTAAAAATAGAAAAATATGAAAAAGTTAGTTTTATTGTTAGTATGTATGTTCACGATGCACACAATGGTAATGGCGGATAATGACAAACCGATCCAGGTAAATCAACTCCCTGCAAAGGCTCAAACTTTCCTCAATACCTACTTTAAAGATCATAAAGTGGCATTGGCAAAACAGGAAACAGAATTATTCTATAAAAGCTACGATGTGGTCTTCACTAATGGAGAAAAAGTAGAATTCGATAAGGCGGGAGAATGGACAGAAGTTAAATGCCGGCAAAGTGAAGTCCCTGCACAGATCATCCCGGAAGCAATCCGTACTTATGTAAAGACAAACTATCCGGATGCTAAAATCTTACAGATTGAACGGGATAAAAAAGAATATGAAGTAAAGCTGTCTAACCGTTGGGAAATCAAGTTCGATTCAAAGATGAGAGTAATTGACATTGATAACTAAAATAAGAGGCATAAATAATCGAATAGGAGGAAACGTTGCTTCCGCTTATTCGATTATCTACTGTTCTTTTTTGACCTAAAATATCCGGACCGATTGAGGTTATTTCCGATAGAAATCAAATGCATGATAAATAAATCATCAAATGACTTGCAAAAAGCACTCTTCATCTGAGATAGAATTCAATCATTATTCCGTTTTTGCTAAAGGTACGATAGTTTTCCGTATACGGAAAATTACTTTACTAAACCGATGTACTCTCCATATCCTTCAGCCTGCATCTTCTCTTTAGGGATGAATCGCAACGAAGCACTGTTGATGCAATAACGCAAACCACCTTTATCTGCCGGTCCATCAGTGAAGACATGTCCTAAATGAGCATCACCCGTAGCACTTCGAACCTCTGTGCGTACCATGCCATGAGAAGTATCCATCTTCTCCTGAATAAGTTTACGGTCAATCGGTTTTGAGAAACTGGGCCAGCCACAGCCGGAATCAAACTTATCAGTTGAAACGAACAAAGGCTCACCCGTGGTGATATCTACATAAATACCGGGACGGTGTTCATTCCAAAAATCATTATGAAAAGCCGGTTCGGTTGCATTCTTTTGAGTCACGGCATATTGCTCCGCGGTGAGTTTGGAACGCAGCACCGCATCATCCGGTTTACTATAAACAGATTTTTTCGGCATTTTAGCCTTACGCGCCAAGTCAAATAGTTCAGGATGGATATGACAATATCCGCCCGGATTTTTGTCCAGATAATCCTGATGATAGTCTTCCGCCGGATAGAAATTCTTCAAAGGCTTTATTTCTACTGCCAGCGGACGGGGGTAAGCTGTGGCCAAGCTATTTATCGTTTCTTGAATAACCGGTAAATCTGCCGGATCGGTATAATAAATACCTGTACGATATTGGGTCCCCCTGTCATTACCCTGCCTGTTTACACTGGTAGGGTCGATGGTTTTGAAATAAAGATCTATAAGAAAAGGCAAGTCCACTTTGATGGGATCATACTGCACTTTCACGGTTTCTGCAAAGTCCGTAGTTCCGGTACATACTTGTTTATAAGTCGGATTGGCAATATTGCCGTTTGCATAGCCGACTTGCGTAGTTTCTACGCCATCAATTAGTTTCAGGAAATGCTCGGTTCCCCAGAAACAGCCTCCTGCCAGATAAATTTCCTTAGTTGATTCCATATTTTTTTTCCTTCCCGCCTGCTCGGCCTGATTATTGGCACAAGCCAGACAACTTATTAACAATAGAAATATAAGTTGTTTCATATCTTCAGCTCTCCAACAAATCTTATGTTACTGATATATGAACATATAACAATCAAACCGATAGGATAGTTGAACACAGGAGGCTACAATATAGCATTACCTGTATTCTCTTCTATAAAAGAGGTGCGATCCGGTTCATAGTTTATCTCCGCCTTCCGGGCCTGCGAGTGCTGAAACTGCCGGGCTACTTTAAACACTTTCCCCGCTTTCAGTAAATAAGAACCTGTCTGCTTAAACCAAAAACCCACATTAGCTTCCATGCATTGGCGGCGAATCTCCAAAACCCAGTCATAATCGCATACACGCGCCTCCCGTCCAGATTCTCCTCCGGCTACAACCTGCTCAACCCACTCACCTAACTCTCCCCTGAAATCTATCCGGCTGAGAAGCGGTTCGCAAATAATAATTTTATGCTTTATGGGAGCTGCCTTATAAATAGGCAGGCGATAGTCAATCCGATCCTGATTCTCCATTGTGCAACAGATTGTTACATTATCATATCCTTCTCCCCAATCTGAGGGTAAACAATCCTTCAGCCGGTCAATACGTTTAGTGATAAACAGAAAGTGGAGATCTTGCCTCAACCGCATCATCTCCCATGCTTCAGGACGCCATTCATCAGCGTCTTCCACCAGAAAATCAGAAGTGAAACATGTATAGACCAGGTTACCGGAAGGTATCTTGTAAGTTTTGTTTTTCTTTTGCTGCACAGGCAGATTGAACTTCTCTGTCTTTGCCACAACGGAACTATCCTTACCATATTTACCGTCTGTACGATAAACATAGCAATGCTGACAGCCTGTACTAAACTTATGACAGCCATGCCAGGGATTCCACATCGAAGTCTTTACACCTATTCGCAGCATATGTTCATTGTCTCCATAACTCTATGTCTTTATTGTTGCTTTCACAAAGTTATGCATTGCCCTTATTCCAGGCAGCATTTGAGCTCTTTTTTATGGAACTTTTACATGCGCTTATGAAAAAAGAAGCATGAAAAAGAAAAGGGACTCTGCAACATTTATGTCGACAGAGTCCCTTTTTCTATATTTCCAATAAACTAATTCATTGCCGCCGGTGTCTTCAGCTTCACATCCGCCCAATCAGACCATGTAGGAGAAACCATATACTGAGGTTCCTGCATCTTGCCAATCAAAGCAGTAGCTTTCTTCACCTCTGCATTGGTCTTTTCAAACAGTTCTTTCATGGTTAAATCTCCTTTTGCATCCTTGATACATTTAACCAGGAAGTAAGTATAATATCCCTGCTTCTTATCATGATAAACACTGGAAGTCTGGTCACCGCTACTGGATGAGAAACTCAAGGTATGTCCCTGCGGCAAACCCACCTTCGGTACTACACGTACCCCTTTTTGGGCCAGCAACGGAGCAGCACTCTTGTAACCACCACTAAAGCAAGCATCCAGGAAAACATAAGCTCCCTTGATAGGATAGGTTGCCAGACGCTTATATAAATCGGCCAGAGAAATACCCAGACGAATGTTCTTACCCGTAATGTCTACCGGCAGCAGATAAGGTTCTTTCGTAGCCTCATCATTATTACCATGACCGGAATAATAGAATATCAATTCCGCTTCAGGATCAGTACTTGCCATATTCACCAACCAGTCAAGCTGTTCGTGCATCATACCAGCCGTAGCATTCGGAACAACTTTCAGTTGTCCATCAGGTACACCGAATGTACGTACACAATATTCACGGAATACCATAGCATCATTCACGGCATAAGGCACATTTATCTCTGCATTGGCACCGGTGATGCTATAATCTTCGTTACCGATGATCAATGCATAACGGTGGCGGTTCACAGCACCCACAGGAATATCTTGCAGCAACTCAGTATTGAGTCCTAAACTAACATTCTTAAGATCAACCGCCTTACGGACAGCTCCGTCAATCTTGATTGTGCTGGATGCCGTTAAGTATTCACCCACCTTCACCTTATAGGCTTCACTCAGATAAGAAGAACGGGAATCTTCACTCACGCTTACCATCACAGCGATTGAATCACCATCGAAACGCTTGTTCACCAGGAAACCATAATCCAGTGTCGCTACATCACCCGGAGCAATGCTATCAATCGTCATTTCAGGTACATCAGTTGTAAACACATTATTCGGCAACTTGAAGTTCAATTTCACATTACGTGCTGTCTTCGAGCCGAAATTCTGCAAAGCAAGCGTCAGCTTGCCATTCTTACCCAAAGTGATAGAAGAACCTTCGGAAGCAAAGAACTGATGATCCGCCACACGCAGGCGCGGCATAGCATATTCCTGTGTATTAACAATCAATTCCGACGGATCAGCATCAAAACCATTCGCTTCGAATGCGTAAATATTAATCTTGGCCAGTGCTGACGGCATTTCTTTCTTTACCAGATAACGGAAAGTGTATTGCTTCGATGTTCCTGCGGGAATATTACCACCATCCAACTCACGGGGACCGTCGAAATATTCATCATATCCCTGTTGTTCGGAAAGACGAAGGCGGATGTTATAAGCATCCCCCTGTCCCTTATTCTCAACAGAAAATTGAACTGCAAAACTTTCACCGGCATCTATTACCTTATTATTATTACCATCAATAAAACTATCCACACGGATGACCAACATAGCGGGCTCCACCGGTACAGGAGCAGATTCCTGTTGCTGTGCCACCCCTTCCGTCTTCTTCAATGCCTCATTATAGGCCAGCAAACGGGATGGGAAAGAAGTATATGAAGCACCGTCAGTAATAATTTTCATCAAGACTTCATATTCAGATTTCATATCCATATACTGATACACACCCGCCAACCCCTGCATATACATTTTAGATGAAGGTTCTTTATCCAGAATTTTCAGGAACAGATCTTTAGCATCCAGCAGATAACCGGAAGCACGCTGACGTACCAACGCATATTCGGTATCATTGGCAATGGTAGCACCGTTATTCACAATTTCCGTGGCTACATTGAAATTAACACGCGCCAATCCGGTAAGCAACTCAAAACTATCGGGATGGAGAGCATACAAACGTTTGTAGATATCGAGCGCTTCCTGATTCTTTCCCTGGCGTTCCAAAATACGTGCCTTGATGGGCAATACCTTATCATTATTGGGATCAACTTCAAGAATACGATCAATGGCCGACAGCAACTTCGGCATATTGTTCGTAGCAATATGCACATTCACCAGATTGTAAAGGAAATCAAGCGAAACAGGATACTTGACTATGGCTTCCTCCAGTACACGTTCCTGTTCAGAATAATTCTTCTGCGACTGGTAAATCATATTCATATATACATAACAATCCTTCTGCTGCGTATCCGTTCCCGTGCTCAAATATTCCTGGAAATACTTCAATGCCTGCGAATACTTTTGGAGATTGTAGGCAGATACCGCCGCATAATATACTACAGAGGCATAACGGTTATCTTTGGGAAGCAATTCGCTCTGAAAAATCTTCAGACGGGGCATCTCAATATAAGCGGCCGCAAAATCCAGCGCCTTAGAGGGTTGCTTCTGTTCGGAATAATACACTGCACCATTCAACAGATAAGGATACATAGCACGCAAACGATTCTTGGCGCCACTCAAATACTGACCGTTATCCGGTGCTTCCACAACTTTCATGAAATTCTCGTAACTGTCCAGCAAATAGCCATACATACCCGTCACGTTCGTTCCTTTATCACGCTCACTTTCAAAAAGCACATATTGCTGGTTAGCACGCTTAGAGGCGGCAGCGGCATCCTGTGCCGCTATTCTCCCACATGCTCCCAACATTAAAATGATTGTCAGTACTAAATAATTCTTCATATTTCTTTATTAACTCCTCACTAATTTATTTTGCAGGAAAGGCATCCATGATTACAAACTCCACGTTAATCTTACGGAATTCACCGCCACGTTCTTTGGCTACTTCCACGTGATATTCATATTCGTTCTTGGTGTTATCCAATGTGGTTACATTCTTTTCAATATAATTCTTCACACCTGCCGCACGCATCAAAGCCAACTGTTCATTAGCAGTGATGCCCGAAGCCTTTGTTACGGTAATATTATCAAGATTACCATTCTTATAATAAGGTTCATCGATAAATTCGCCATATTGTCCGTTATAGGCAATGCGCCCGCGAATAGGACTTGCATCGGCAGAACCGGTAACAATGACCTTCACTTGTTTACCTTCAGACAGATACTTAGAGAAATCGCCTTCAAAAGCATTCTTGATGATCTTCATCAAAGACATTGCGGCATTGGAACGTTCAATGTCATAACCACCTGACGGGAAGTCCTCCTTTGCAGAAAACTCTTTATTGATCACCTCATACTGGTAGCCCACTTTGTAGTTCAGAATCTTATTACCATTGGCATCCACACCCGGAATTACTTCTGTCCTCACATCAATCTGTGTATTTTCCGTAATCAGCTTATCCTGCTTCTTTTCTTCGATTACAGCTTCTTTGATCTCCTTCAGCTGAATTTCTTCACGACTTGCCTGCTGCATAATTTCCAGCGGAACAAAGTTTTCATCTGCTTCCAGAGCGGTCAACTTGGTGCGACCGATATTATCATAAATATAGACCTTATTTGTAGTCTCATTACGCACTTCTACATAAGCCAACTCAAATTCGTCCTTATCATTCAATACATAAACCGCATTATCAAATTTCAAGTTCTTGCCATCCTTGAAATCGCCGACTTCATTTGAAGGCACTTCCAAAGCAATCGCGGGCAATGCATTAAATCCGATGTTCAGCATATTCTTGGAAGCGTCATATTCTCCCACGAAAGGATTATCAATAGAGATGCGGTCGCCTGCCAACTCCGTTGCCACTTCCTGAGCAAACAATTGCTGTTGCTTCAGACGAGTCTCGTCATTCACACGGATAGCATAATCTTCCATGGACTCACCCTGCATCATCTTCACCCACTCGTTCATCTTAGCATCCACTTCCTTACTCATCAATTTGCCAAAGAAAGGATTCAAACCATTAGCATCCCAGAACACAAGTCCTTTGGCGCGATTGGAAAGCATGAATACATCGCTCGTTTGCTTGTTCACAAAGAAGCGACTACCCGTCACACCACCCGGATTTTCATCCAATGTCTGTTCAGGCACACTGTTTTTCAAGTTCATGATGACAATAGCGTTACCATCTTTAACCACACTGATATATTTGCCATCCGGATGAAAGGACGGAGAAGTCAGTGTTCCACCTATCTTATCAAAGATATCCACCTTATCCCATGTCTTTGTGTCGAAAATAGTCAGACGCTTGTCTGCCGTCACAACAGCCATTTGAGAAGCATCGGCAGAAAAGACCAATTCAGTTACTTCGGCAGGCATCGGAAGAGAAGTACGCAGTTCTTTTGTCTGGAAATTCCAGATATCGATATTCTTACCGCTTCCGGCAGCGATAAAATAGTTGTTGGGACTCATAGTAATAGCCGTTGCCACAGCTTTTCCCTGAATATAAGCCTGAGGCAAATACGCTTTTGTATCGTAAACGATAATTTCTCCTAAAGAATTGGAAACTAAAAAATTGCGTGCATCAGCACCATAGCACATGGCAACAGGGACAATGTCTCCCTTTGATGCATTCTTCATCAATTCAGCGCCTGCAGGTCCGGGCACAAAGAAATTCAGATTCTTTCTGCCCTTCAGTTCCTTACTCTTACGCTGCTCTTTCAGTTCAAAAAGCTTTTTGTTCCGGTCGCGGAAAGAATAAATACTAACAGGTTTCTTCCCCCGCATCAAAGCCAGTGAGCTACCCGTAGGGTTAAAGGCTATTTTATCAACATCTCTCAGATCGACAATAGGGATATCGCGAATCGTAAGCAAAGAACCATCCGACAGGAAAGCTGTACAAAACGTTGTATTGTCAAATGCCGAAATACGTTTCGCTGAAGGAAAACTCCTTTTCACCTGTACCTGCGCCATTGCCTGACCACCAAAGAAAGCAGCCACAATACAAAATGCAATACCCTTGACCGGGCGGAACCACATTTTCATTTCATCCATATCTTTAATGTTTATAATAGTTTATGTTTCATACTATTTGCAAATATAAACATTAAATTCCTATCAAGCGGTCAACAAATTCCTGTTTTTTTTGTTTAAAGAGGCTTTTAACAGGATAAACAGGTGAAAAACAAGATTAAGAGGATCAAAAAGATAACTATGCGGAATATTTATTTGTCACGGAAATCAGTGACAAATATTAAGAATGCTTCAATCCCATCTTTTCAGCACGCTGCAACATAAAAGTGCGTGCAGCCTCGTACTCATTAGGTATCACTCCATCCAGAATAGCATCTTTAATGGCACTTTTCAAAGCTCCTACCTGCTGGCAGGGTTCCAGATTGAAAGTTTTCATAATTTCTTCTCCACTGATAGGCGGTTGGAAATTGCGAACACGGTCGCGCTCTTCAAGATCCTTCAGTTTCTGACGCACCAATTGGAAATTATTAAGAAAACGTTGCTTACGCTCCATATTCTTGGATGTGATATCAGCTTCACACAGTGTCATCAAGTCATCGATATCATCTCCGGCTTCAAAAAGAAGACGGCGTACTGCAGAGTCGGTTACCACATCATCAGCAATGACAATAGGACGCATGTGCAGACTCACCAGTTTCTGTACATACTTCATTTTTTCATTCATCGGCAATTTCATTCTCCGAAAAATTTCAGGTACCATTTTCTCACCAATGAAATTATGATTGTGGAATGTCCAGCCAGCACGAGGTTCCCAACGTTTGGTAACAGGTTTTGCTATGTCATGTAACAGGGCAGACCAGCGCAGCCAAAGGTTATCTGTTTTGCGACTGATATTATCAAGTACCTCTAAAGTATGATAGAAGTTGTCCTTGTGAGCCCGTCCGTTGCGGGTTTCCACACCTTGCAATGCAGCAAGTTCCGGAAAAATCAGCGGCAACAGTCCGGAACGATCCAAGTCAATAAAACCTTTGGAAGGAACAGGAGAGAGCAATATCTTATTTAGTTCATCCGCAATACGTTCCTTAGAGATAATAGAAATACGTTCACAATTGCGACACAAAGACTCGAACGTAGCATCATCAATATAGAAATTCAATTGGGTAGCAAAACGTATGCAGCGCATCATACGCAGCGGATCATCACTGAATGTGATATCCGGATCAAGCGGAGTACGGATGGTCTTTTCTTTCAAATCTTCTATGCCGTCAAAAGGATCTACCAATTCTCCGAAACGGCTTTGATTCAAACAGACAGCCAATGCATTGATAGTAAAATCGCGACGGTTCTGATCATCTTCCAACGTGCCATCTTCAACAATGGGTTTACGGGAATCACGTTGATATGACTCCTTACGTGCACCTACAAACTCCACTTCTGTCCCACGGTATTTCACCTGTGCGGTGCCGAAATTCTTGAATACAGCCACGTGCGCTCCATGTCCCAGGCGTTTGCCTAATGCCTCTGCCATTTCTATGCCACTGCCAACCACTACCACATCAATATCTTTAGAAGGGCGTTGCAGGAAAATATCGCGTACATATCCACCAACCACATAGCATTCCAATCCCAATTCATCTGCCGTCTCGGATATCCGTTTAAATATGTCGTCACTAAAATATTGTTTCAATTCTTCTGCTGTCAACTCAACCATAATACAGTAATTTAGCTAGGAGCCACAAGCTATAAGTGACGAGTACCTTCCAGGGCACCTGACAAATAATCTTTCGTCTGCAAACACAATATAGCCACTTGTAGCTTGTAGCCCGTAGTTCGTAACTAAAATTTCTTTCGGGCTGCAAAGATACGGATATTATTTATAATTTTGTCCTCACTAACAGAAGAACAACAATTATGACGAAAATGATACTTCTTGCATGCCTCTGTTGCATGCTCTTCTCCTGCGAGAATGTGGAGAAAAAAGCCCTCGAAAGATTGCAAACCGCCCGCGAAGCTTTTGAGCGGGGAGACTTTAGTGAAGCAAAAATGCAGATTGATAGCATTAAGATACTATATCCCAAAGCTTTTGAAACTCGCCGTGAAGGTATCAGTCTGATGCAGCAAGTGGAACTGAAAGAACAGGAAAAGACACTTGTTTATCTAGATAGCTTGCTTCAAAAGAAACAAAGTGAATTGGATGCCATAAAAGGAAAATTCACTTTCGAAAAAGATGCCGAATATCAAAAAACAGGCAATTATCTTCACCCCTCACAGGTAATAGAAAAGAATATGCATCGGTCATATCTCCGTTTTCAGGTAAACGAAACCGGGCAAATGAGCATGACTTCCATTTATTGTGGCCCAACCAATATTCACCACATCAGTGTGAAAGTAATCGCACCCGACGGTAGTTTCGCTGAAACACCCGCCTCCAAAGACAGTTATGAAACGACTGACTTGGGTGAAAAGATAGAAAAAGCAGATTATAAGATAGGAGAAGACGGTAATGTCATCGGTTTCCTCTATCTGAATAAAGATAAAAATATCAAAGTGAACTATCAGGGTGAACGCCCTTACTCCACTACTATGGCTCCGGCAGACCGCCAAGCAGCGGCCAGCGTGTATGAACTGGCACAGTTGCTCTCATCTATTACAAAAATTAAGGAAGAGATGGAAGAAGCAAATCTGAAGATGGAGTTTGTGAAGCGGAAGATGCAGGAAAGGGAAGAACAGCGGACGATGTAATGTAACAGCAGTAACTTCCTAAATAAAAAAACGAACGCGGGACAACTACATTAAGAAGTCATCCCGCATTCGTTATAATATAATTTATGCTATGAAAATTCTGCTACCACTGCAACCGTGGCAAGAACTTACTCAAGCAAGTACGTAATGCACTCAAGGTAATAGGCTTTACCAATACTTCCGAAGCACCGGCAGCCATTGCATTCTCACGGTCAGCCGTAAAAGCATAAGCAGTCTGCATGATGATAGGCAGTTCTTTCTCCTCTTCGCGGATAATCTTGGTCGCTTCCAGACCATTCATGATAGGCATTTTAATATCCATAAGGATAGCATCTGTCTTCCCACGGTTCTCTTTGAACAGATTAACCATCTCTTCACCGTTCTTCGCCCATAATATCTCGCATTTCTTACCAATAATAGCCTTTATCAACTTAAAGTTACTATCATCGTCTTCCGCTACCAGTATCAGCGGACGGTAATCTTCTGATAAATTCTCTGTTTCCATGACCAATGTATTTTTGTTTAATGAGGCAAAGATATAAAAAATAATATAAATATATCTTCTTTGGAGAAGATATGCTGCATCTCAGCATAAAAAATGGACGAGTTCATTTTATTCTGTACTCGGTTTGCACTATCTTTGCGCCTCAATTTAAAAATAGAGTATGATTTCAATAGACGGACTGGCCGTAGAATTCGGCGGCACCACTTTATTCAGTGACGTTTCCTTCGTTATTAATGAAAAAGATCGTATCGCCCTGATGGGAAAGAACGGAGCGGGAAAAAGTACCTTACTGAAAATTCTGGCAGGAGTACGCCAACCTACCCGAGGCAAGATTTCAGCACCCAAAGACAGCGTTATCGCTTACCTGCCACAACACCTGATGACGGAAGACGGACGAACCGTATTTCAGGAAACCGCACAAGCTTTCTCACATCTGCATGAGATGGAAGCAGAAATAGAGCGCCTCAACAAGGAACTGGAAACACGTACCGACTACGAAAGCGACAGTTACATGGAACTGATCGAAACGGTTTCCGCTTTGAGTGAGAAATTCTACTCCATTGATGCCACCAACTATGAGGAAGATGTAGAAAAGGCTCTGTTAGGACTCGGTTTCAGTCGTGAAGATTTTAACCGCCAGACCAGCGACTTCAGCGGTGGATGGCGCATGCGCATCGAGCTTGCCAAGTTACTGTTGCAAAAGCCGGATGTACTGTTGTTGGATGAGCCTACTAACCATCTCGACATCGAAAGCATCCAGTGGTTGGAAGATTTCCTCATTAATAACGGTAAAGCTGTTATTGTCATCAGCCACGACCGCAAGTTTGTGGATAATATCACTACCCGCACCATTGAAGTGACAATGGGACGCATCTATGATTATAAAGTAAATTACTCCAAATATCTGGAACTCCGCAAAGAACGTCGTGAACAACAGCAGAAGGCTTACGACGAACAACAGAAGTTCATTGCCGAAACCAAAGAATTTATCGAACGCTTCAAAGGCACTTACTCCAAAACCTTACAGGTACAAAGCCGCGTAAAAATGTTGGAAAAGCTGGAGATTCTGGAAGTGGACGAGGAAGACACTTCTGCACTACGGTTGAAATTCCCACCATCTCCACGTTCTGGTAATTATCCTGTAATCATGGAAAACGTAGGTAAAACCTATGGTGACCATGTGGTATTCAAAAATGCTACACTGACCGTGGAACGGGGAGACAAATTAGCATTTGTCGGCAAAAACGGCGAAGGCAAGTCCACCTTGGTGAAATGTATCATGAAAGAGATTGAACACGATGGCACGCTGACACTCGGACATAATGTGCAGATCGGTTATTTCGCACAAAACCAAGCTTCCCTACTGGACGAAAACCTAACGGTATTCCAAACGATTGATGATGTGGCAAAGGGAGAAATACGTAATAAGATACGTGACCTGCTGGGTGCTTTCATGTTCGGTGGTCCAGAGCAGTCCATGAAGAAAGTTAAAGTGCTTTCCGGTGGAGAGCGCACACGACTCGCCATGATTAAACTGTTGTTGGAACCGGTAAACCTACTGATTCTGGATGAACCGACAAACCACCTCGACTTGAAGACCAAGGACATTCTGAAACAAGCACTGTTGGATTTCGATGGTACACTGATTGTAGTAAGCCATGACCGTGACTTTCTTGACGGACTGGTTACCAAGGTCTATGAATTCGGTAATAAACAAGTGAAGGAACATTTAAGCGGTATCTACGAATTCCTGGAAAAGAAGAAGATGGAGTCACTCCGCGAACTGGAAAGGTAAACGTTCCTTAACAGGGCTTCCGCAACTTTTCTTGCGTCATATTGTTTCATTTCTATAAAACTCTAATTACGAGAACAATGAAACGATATGACGCTATAATAATAGGCTTCGGCAAAGGTGGCAAGCTACTGGCGGCCGAATTAGCCAACCGCAACTGGAAAGTGGCGGTCATCGAACGTTCCCCGGACATGTACGGCGGAACCTGTATAAATGTAGGATGTATTCCTACTAAAACCATGATAAACGAATCGGAATTCGCCGAACGTGTCTATCAAAACGATTATAAGAAACAATCCAAGCTATATTCCCTTGCCCTCAGGCGCAAGGATAAGCTAGTCACCTTTCTTCGAGAAAAAAACGTCGAAAATCTAACGAATAATCCTAATATAACGTTGTATGACGGCACTGCATCTTTTCTCTGTCCGGACACGGTAAAGGTAGTTCCTTCACCGGAAAGTGAAGATTACTTTGAACTGGAAGGAAAAGAAATCTTTATCAATACCGGTTCTACGCCTATTCTACCCGATATTGATGGATTAAGGGACAGCCAATACGTATATACAAGTGAGACGTTGCTGCATGCCGATGTTCTTCCCCAACACTTGCTGATCATAGGAAGTGGAGCCATCGGGCTGGAATTTGCCACTATGTATGCCGGATTCGGTAGCAAGGTTACTATTCTGGAAGCCGATAAACGCATTTTGCCAAAAGCTGACCGGGAGATTACCGAATATATGCAGGAAAGTCTGAAAAGAAAGAACATAGAGATACGTCTGAACGCACACGTACAATCATTACATGATACAGCGGACGGCATCACTGCCGCCTATACGGATGCTTCGGACGGCACACCTTACTTTCTTGAAGGCGATGCCCTGCTCATTGCAACAGGACGTAAACCTATGATAGATGATCTGAATCTGGAAAAAGCAAAAATACAGATTAATGCACAAGGGGCGATTATTGTCAATGAGCAGCTACGTACTACTGCCCCTCACGTCTGGGCTTTGGGAGACGTTAGGGGCGGGGAAATGTATGATTACCTTTCTATTGACGACTCCCGTATCATCTTGAATCATCTTTTCGGTAACAAGGAACGTTCTGTTGACGACCGTACTCCTGTGCCTTATGCCATCTTCACAGATCCGCCTATGGCACATATCGGTCTGACAGAAGAAGAAGCCATGAAACGTGGATATCCCATCAAGATTTCACGTTTGCCGGCCGCTGCCATTCCCCGTGCACGTACTTTGCAAAATATGGATGGAATGCTCAAAGCTATTGTAAATACAGATACAGAGAAAATACTGGGCTGCTCACTCTTGTGTGTGGATGCACCGGAACTTATCAATCTGGTAGCGTTTGTAATGAAAACCGGGCAGAAATCTTCGGCTTTGCGTAACTTCATATTCACCCATCCCAGTATGAGTGAAGGTTTAAATGGATTATTCAAGGCTTTTTAATAACTAACATTTGGTAATTAAGCCGTTAACTTCTATCTTTGTCCGCAATAAAGAATAAAGATGCAGAGAAAACGGTACATAACGCTTTTTTTAATATTCATCAGCATGATTATGCTGGTGGTACCGGTTATTCCTCACCACCATCACAACAACGGATTGATATGTATGAAAAATGACATAACTCCTGATTGTTGCGGACAACAACACACCCCGGATAGCGAACATTGCTGTTGCGATACGGGATGTGTTACCACTCATTTTTTCCAGCAAACTCCCAGCCCGGACAACGGATGGGCACATCCGGATTTCCCGCTGGTCATCACATTATTCTCCGAACCACTTCTCAGACTATTAGTCCTCCCCGAAGAAAGCGGGCAAAGACAGGACTGCATATACCAGGAGTCACTTCATGGCACGTATCTCACACGTGCCACAGGGCTTCGCGCACCTCCGTGTGTTCTTACTTTATCATAAAGTCTGCAACTTTATTGCAGGCTTTTATCTCTAATTTTGCACACTGATAAAAGTAAGAACATAAAAATATCATCATGAAAAAAATTCTTTTTATGGGAGTCATGGGGCTATTCCTATTGGGTTCCTGCAATAGTAAATCCGGCGACGGACACGAAGATCATAATCATGAAACAGAAAAGCATGAGCACGAAGGTTGCGATCATGATCATGAGGGCGAAGACCACAATCACGAAGGTGACGAACACAACCACGATGGACATGACCACGGTGAAGTAGCAGCAGCCGGACATAGTGACGAAATCATTCTGCCGCCCGCCAAGGCGCAGGCTGCCGGAGTAAAATCCAATGTTGTAGAACCGGGAATTTTCCATCAAGTTATAAAAACCAGCGGCCAGGTAATGGCAGCACAAGGAGACGAAAGCGTTGCTGTAGCAACAGTGGCAGGTGTGGTAACTTTCCGTGGAAAAGTTATCGAGGGCATGAGTGTCAGCAAAGGTACACCGCTGGTTATATTGTCTTCTAAAAATATGGCGGATGGTGACCCTGTAGAACGGGCACACATCGCTTATGAAGTATCCAAAAAAGAATACGAGCGTATGAAATCCCTTGTAGGAAATAAGATTGTTTCTGAAAAGGATTTCGCTCAGGCTGAACAAGCGTATGAGAATGCACGTATCAGCTACGAAGCCGTAGCCAAAAACAGTTCGGCAAGCGGACAAGCCGTGGTTTCCCCCATCAGCGGATATGTAAAAAGCCTGTTAGTGAAAGAAGGCGATTACGTAGCGGTGGGACAACCGTTAGTCAGCATTACGCAAAACCGCAAATTATTCTTGCGTGCTGACGTTTCAGAAAAATATTACCAATATCTTCGTACTATTGGTTCTGCTAACTTCTGCACTCCTTACAATAATAAGGTATACACATTGAAAGACTTAGACGGACGTCTTCTCTCCTATGGCAAGGCTTCGGGCGGAGACGGTGGATATTATGTACCTGTAACCTTTGAATTTGACAACAAAGGTGATATCATTCCCGGTTCGTTTGTAGAAATCTTCTTATTGTCTTCCCCTATAGAAAATGTAATATCCCTGCCCCATTCAGCATTGACTGAAGAGCAAGGCAGTTTCTTTGTCTACCTGCAACTGGATGAAGAAGGATATAAGAAACAACTCGTGACTCTTGGAGCAGATAACGGTGAAAGCGTACAAATTCTCTCAGGTGTAAAAGCAGGAGACCGCGTGGTAACCGAAGGAGCTTATCAAGTGAAACTGGCAAGCGCTACGAATGCGATACCGGCACACAGTCACGAACACTAATTTAGCGATGAGTGGTTAATGATAAGTGATTAGCTCACTTATCATATTTACTAATCACTAAACACTAATAAACTAATCATTATTAACATGTTAAATAAGATTATACATTTCTCACTTCATAACCGCATCCTGGTGCTTGTGGCCTCGGTGTTGTTACTGATAGGCGGAACTTACACCGCCATGCACACGGAAGTGGACGTATTCCCTGACCTCAATGCGCCTACGGTTGTCATCATGACTGAGGCAAACGGCATGGCAGCAGAAGAAGTGGAACAACTCGTTACATTTCCTGTAGAAACAGCAGTGAACGGTGCAACGGGTGTGCGCCGCGTACGTTCTTCATCTACCAATGGATTTTCAGTAGTATGGGTAGAGTTCGATTGGGATACGGATATTTATCTGGCCCGACAGATTGTCAGCGAGAAGCTGGCTGTTGTAAGCGAAAGCTTACCTACCGGTGTAGGTAAACCGACACTGGGTCCACAATCATCCATTCTGGGCGAGATGCTGATTATCGGTCTGACGGCCGACTCTACCTCCATGCTCGACCTACGTACAATAGCCGACTGGACCATCCGTCCGCGTTTGCTCTCTACGGGCGGTGTGGCACAGGTAGCAGTACTTGGCGGTGATATAAAGGAATATCAGATACAATTAGACCCGGAACGGATGCGCCATTACGGTGTTACACTGAATGAAATCATGACCGTAACCCGCGAAATGAATCTGAACGCAAACGGTGGCGTGCTATATGAATATGGTAACGAATACATTGTGCGTGGAGTACTTTCTACCGACCGGGTAGATCAACTGGCACGTGCCGTAGTACGTGGTGGAACTACTTCGGGCAGTGCTCCTATTCTATTGGAAGACATTGCAGACGTACACATTGGAGCAAAATTACCCAAACTGGGTACAGCATCGGAACGGGGCAAAGCCGCCGTATTGTTGACTGTAACCAAGCAGCCGGCCACCAGTACGCTGGAATTGACGGATAAATTAGAAACATCTTTAAAAGACTTGCAGAAGAACCTGCCATCAGATGTAAAAGTCAGCACAGATATCTTCCGCCAGAGCCGCTTTATAGAAAGCTCTATCGGAAACGTACAGAAGTCCTTGTTTGAAGGAGGTATCTTCGTTGTGATTGTCCTATTCCTGTTCCTTGCGAATGTACGCACAACGGTGATTTCATTGGTTACACTGCCGCTTTCATTGATTACTTCATTGGTAACGCTACATTATATGGGCTTCACAATCAACACAATGAGTCTCGGTGGTCTTGCCATCGCTATCGGTTCGTTAGTGGATGACGCCATTGTGGACGTGGAAAACGTATATAAACGACTCCACGAGAATAAGTTGAAGCCTGTGGAAGAACGCCTTTCCATACTGGAAGTAGTATTCAACGCATCGAAAGAAGTACGTATGCCTATTCTGAATTCTACGCTGATTATCGTAGTCAGTTTCGTACCGCTGTTCTTCCTCACCGGTATGGAAGGCCGCATGCTGGTTCCACTGGGTATTGCGTTCATTGTAGCACTGGCAGCTTCTACGGTAGTGGCATTGACAGTTACACCAGTACTTTGCTCCTATCTTTTAGGAAAAGACAAGAAGAAGGAACAGAAAGAGAGCAGCGACTCGTTCGTAGCACGCAAGATGAAACAGTGGTATGGTGCTGCATTGGCATTCGTACTGGAACATAAGAAGATCATACTGGGCAGTACAATCGGTTTGTTCATAGTTGCTCTGGTATGTTTCTTCACATTGGGACGTTCGTTCCTGCCTCCTTTCAACGAAGGTTCATTTACTATCAACATATCTTCCTTACCGGGTATCTCTCTGGAAGAAAGCAATAAGATGGGACATCGTGCTGAAGAGTTATTACTCAGTATTCCCGAAATACAAACCGTTGCCCGCAAAACCGGACGTGCCGAACTGGACGAGCATGCACTTGGCGTGAATGTTTCGGAAATAGAAGCTCCGTTCGAATTGAAAGGCCGTTCACGTAGTGAGTTGGTTGCCGAAGTACGCGAGAAGTTAGGTACTATCGTAGGAGCAAATGTGGAAATCGGCCAGCCTATCAGCCACCGTATCGACGCCATGCTCAGTGGTACGAAAGCCAACATCGCAATTAAACTGTTTGGTGACGACCTGAACCGTATGTTTACCTTGGGTAATGAAATCAAAGGTGCTATCCAGGATATTCCGGGTATTGCCGACCTGAATGTGGAACAACAAATAGAACGTCCTCAGCTTATCATTTCGCCCAAGCGGGAAATGCTGGCTAAGTTTGGTATCTCATTACCGGAATTCTCTGAGTTCGTGAATGTCTGTCTTGCTGGTGAAACCGTATCACAGGTATACGAGAAGGGTAAAAGCTTCGATCTTACCGTACGTGTACGTGATGACCTTCGCGATGAAATGGAGAAGATACGCAACTTGATGATAGATACCAGTGACGGAAAGAAAATACCTTTGAACTACATCGCAGAAGTGCGTTCTGCCATGGGACCGAATACGATCAGCCGCGAGAACGTGAAACGTAAAATCGTGATCTCTGCCAATGTTGCCGACCGCGACCTGCGCAGTGTGGTGAATGATATTCAGGCCCGTGTGGACAAGGATATCAAATTGCCCGAAGGGTATCACCTGGAATACGGTGGCCAATTTGAGAGTGAACAGGCAGCAAGCCGCACCTTGTTACTCACATCATTGATGAGTATTGCGGTGATCTTCTTACTGCTTTACCATGAATTCCGCAGTGTCAAAGAAAGTGCAATTATACTTATCAACCTGCCATTGGCATTGATCGGTGGTGTGTTTGCTTTGTTGATGACAACGGGAGAAGTGAGTATTCCGGCTATTATCGGTTTTATTTCACTGTTCGGTATCGCTACTCGAAATGGTATGTTGCTGATCAGCCACTACAACCATTTACAACAGGAAGAGGGACTGAATGTGTACGACAGTGTAATCCGTGGCTCAATGGACCGTTTGAATCCGATTCTGATGACAGCGTTGTCTTCTGCTCTCGCTCTTATTCCATTGGCACTGGGAGGTGACTTGCCGGGTAATGAAATTCAAAGTCCGATGGCGAAAGTTATCCTTGGCGGTCTTTTAACTTCCACGTTCCTGAACGGTTTCATCATTCCGATTGTTTATCTGATGATGCACCTCAAAAAACAACCATTAACAATATCAAACAATGAAACGAATTCTCATATTTAGTTTTATCACTTTTTTCCTATATGCGGGAATGCGTGCCCAATCGGTCGGCATAGACGAAGTGCTGCACCGCATTGAGGCAAACAATAAGGAGTTGCAGGCCAATGCGCAACTCATCACTTCACAGAAATTGGAGAACAAGTCGGAGAACAACTTGCCTGATCCCACTCTCTCGTATGCCCATCTGTGGGGATCGGAAGATAAGAGTGAGACGATAGGTGAACTTGTTGTTTCCCAGAGCTTTGATTTCCCGACCTTGTATGCTACACGCGGAAAAGTAAACCGACTCAAAACCGGTGCGCTTGATGCGCAGTCTGCCGCCTTCCGTCAACAACTGTTGTTGCAAGCTAAAGAGCTTTGTTTCGACATCATCATGTTGCAGCATCAGCAAGTGATTCTGAATGAACGTATGAAACAGGCTGAGGAACTCTCTGCATACTATAAGAAACGTCTGGAAACAGGTGATGCCAATGTACTGGAAACAAACAAGATCAATCTGGAGTTACTGAATGTACGCACAGAATTCCGTACCAATCAGACTGCGCTTGATAACGCCTGGAAATCTCTCCTTGCACTCAACGGAGACCAGTCTTTGCAAGATAATGAGCTGAGTAGTTTCCGCTCCATTAGCGACTATCCATTGCCGCTTCTTCCTACCAACTATGAACAGTTACGTTCGGAAGTGTTGGCAGCCGATCAGACTTTGCTGTCATTAAGCAGTGAAAGTGCTGCCGCCCGCAAACAGATTTCTGCAAGCAAACAAGGCTGGTTGCCTAAATTGGAACTTGGATATCGCCGTAATACGGAGTCCGGTACTCCATTCAATGGAGTTGTAGTAGGCTTTTCCTTCCCGCTGTTTGAAAATCGCAATAAGGTTAAAATAGCCAAAGCGCAATCTCTGAACCTCGATTATCAGAAAGAGAACGCTGCTTTCCAAGCCGAAGCAGCCTTGGCAAAACTATACAGCGAAGCACAATCATTGCAGACTTCCATCCAGGAGTACAGGGAGGCATTCAGTTCACAACAAGATCTTGCATTGCTGAAACAAGCCCTTACCGGTGGACAAATCAGTGTGATAGAATATTTTGTAGAAGTTTCTGTGATTTATCAAAGTAAGCAGAATCTGCTTCAATTAGAAAATCAGTATCAGAAGGTAATGGCACAGATATACAAGAGTAAGCTATAAGAATATTATTCTTGTATCATAAAAGTAAAGCGAAGAATCGACTCCCACAATTGAAGGAGTTGATTCTTCGTTTTCTTTATGAATAGCGTAATAAACTATAGTTTCGTAATCTTTCCCATAAAGAGGATGGCTCCCGTACTCTTTTCCTTAATCATAAAAGCAAAAGGACGATTCACAAAGAAGGGAACAGGAGAAGGAAAACCGACAGCACTATCAAACATTCCTCCTACTGTAACCGCAGCCGCTTCGGTACCTTCCTCATCCACATTTATATAAGTAAACTGTTGCAGAAGACCAATATATAGTTCTGCACCGGACATATTGGCAAACTTTGCTTTACGAGTATCGAAAGCATCTTTCATCCCCATAGCTATCATGTCCTCTTCCAGCTTTTTGTCATATTCTACTTTAAAACGAGGAAGTTTAATTTGTAACTCTCTTCCTGTCATATTCTTACTCCACAGTTTCCAGTTTTCGTAATTCAGACCGGATAAGCTTTCATACAAGGTCTTATCTCCGGATGGCAACAGTATCACCATACTAAAAGCTTCATTGCCATAGGGTAATTCCGCAATAGAGAAATCATCAGTCTGGGTGTAATTGAACGTTGCGGTCTGGTTCATCATAGCTACTTCTTTCTGACTGCCGTCAGCATTGGTAAAGTTATCCTGTCCAGTAGCCGACTTATCAAACTGGCTTTTCCAGATACCTTTAAAATAGAGTGCATTAATCAGATACATACGAGCATCCGCAGGTATTTCCTGAATAACCTCCTTTATACAATTATTAGTCTTATTGGCGCACCATTGGTTTATCACATCTTTGGCTGTCGGAGATGTGAAATCAAGTTCTTGCACCTGGGCATCATACATTTTCTTATTCACATCAACAAAAGAGTCGTATACCTTAAAACCTTCCTTTATCCAGATAGAATTAGCTATTCCGAGCTGAGTCGTATTATCCAAATCCAACAAAGCTGAAGTTAATTTTTGATTATAGTTGTTCAGATCATCAAGAGAGAAAGTAGTAGCAGGGAATCCTAATACATCCTGCATCTCGGCAAGCGTATTATCAGTAGCCCCGTTCGTAATCATGGATAAGCAAAGTGACGCACTCAATGGAGACACAAAAATATTCGGTTTTTCTTTTTCGGTACTGCACACCTGATCGAAAAAACGGAAAGCAAAGTCTGTACCTTTGTCCATAAACTCTTGTTCCGCACGGGTAAGATTGATGTCTTGACGTGGTTTAGGTTCCGGTTGAGAAGGATTCTCATCATTCTGACAGGCTGCAAGGATACTGAGTAGGCTTAACGCAGCAATAGTTTTCTTTAGCATAAGCATTATAGTATTAGTTTTCTATTAAGTTACTCTGTTAGAATAAATGCATAAAATTATAAAATACTGCACTACATTACAAATAAAACATAAATCTTTCCTATCTTTGCTCCCGGTTTTGTTGGAGGATGCCTTTCGGTATACTCCATGAAAAGGGAATTGGGTGTGACTCCCAAACAGTCCCGCTGCTGTGAGCTCATATTAAAGGATTTGCCAATCACTTGTGCCACTGCCAATATTCATATGGCGGGAAGGCGGCAAATCCGGAGTAAGTCAGAAGACCTGCAAAACCTATCATTACTTATGCCTTCGAGGAAAGGGCATGAGATGTATATAGTTTTATAGCATTCTACTTATGATAAGAGATAATCTATGCCGGTATATGTGGCTACGATTCTGTTTATGTTGTTTTATACCGTTGCTCTGCATTAATCTGCAAGCGCAACAGGCGGGAGACTCCATTACGGGAAAGGTGCATGCCATTCCGGAAGTGTCAGTAAAAGGACGAAAAATACCAAGCCGCATCACTTCTGCAACTCCAACGCAATCTTTCAGTCGCAAAGATTTTGAGGCACTTGGCTTACAAGGTATAGCAGATGCCGTAAAACGTTTTAGTGGAGTGAACGTGAAAGACTATGGTGGATTAGGAGGATTAAAGACCATTTCTATTCGTAATCTCGGTGCAGCACATACAGCCGTTAGTTATGATGGAATAGCCGTTAGCAACAGCCAAGCAGGCCAAATTGATATTGGGCGTTTTGCAGCTGATAACATATCCACACTCTCACTCAGTATTGGACAAAGTGATAATCTTCTACAATCAGCCCGTATGTATGCCTCCGCAGGGATACTTCATATTGTCACAGAACAACCCAAATTCATTTCAAATAAACAACACAATTTCCACGGACAAATCAAAGGAGGTTCTTTCGGTTTGTTAAATAGCATCGCACGTTGGGAACAACAAGTGGGAACTAACTCAGCCTTTACTATTGATGGCAATTTCCTGCGTTCAGATGGAGCGTATCCTTTCACTATAGAGAATGGAAAACATACAGCTACAGAAAAGCGATACAATTCAGACATTTTTTCCTACCAAGGTGAAATAAACTTTTTCCATCAATTCTCTGACAGTAGCCATTGGAATACCAAAGCTTATTACTATCATTCCAAACGAGGACTTCCCGGTGCAGTCATCTTATATAATCCGGAATCTAATGAACGATTAGTAGATGAAAATTTTTTCCTACAGACGCAATGGAAGAAAACGTTCTCACCTGAGTGGACATTACAGGTACAAGGAAAATATAACTATGCTTATAACCGTTATCAAGATAAAGGTTCCCAATATGACAGTGGCAAGGTGACTGACCGACACACTCAAAAAGAATATTATCTCTCTGCAAGCTTATTATATCAACCAATACAAAATTGGACATTTTCTCTATCTCAGGATGGCGTTATCAACACCTTAGATAATACTTTGCCTGATTGCCCTTATCCCACACGCTACACCTCATTGACAGTACTCAGCAGCAAATACACCTTCCCTCATCTGACCGTTCAGGCTCATATACTTGGAACTTACATTTCAGAACATGTAAAAAGAGGAAGTGCTCCCGCTGATCTGCATCGCCTTAGTCCGAGCATCAGTATGAACTATCGTCCATGGAAAGAACATTTGTTCTTCATCCGCGCCATGTATAAGGGCTGTTTCCGTACCCCAACTTTCAACGACCTTTACTATTTCCGAAGCGGTAACAAGGATTTAAAACCAGAAAAAGCGCAGGAATATAACATAGGCATCACTTACGGTGGTTCCTCTTTCACTTTCCTGAATTATTGTTCTATCACACTGGATGGATATTATAATAGGGTTACAGATAAAATAGTTGCTTTCCCCAGCACTTATGTGTGGAGAATGCAGAATTATGGTAAAGTACGTATCATAGGTATGGACGCTACTCTTTCCACAGAGTTTCCGCTTACTCATCGATCAGAAATACATTTTTCCTGTGGATATACTCTACAAGAAGCAATAGACTTAACCAATCCGGAAGCAAAAAATTACAAAGACCAGCTACCTTATACTCCGAAACATAGTGGAAACGCCTCCGCTACAATTGAGACCCCATGGCTTAATGCAGGTTATACTCTGATGGGGGTAGGGAAACGTTATTATCTCTCACAAAATATACCCGAAAACGAAATTGACGGGTATTTAGAACATACTCTCACTATCTCACGTAACTTCAAAATAAGTAACTGCAAATTAAGATTGCAAGCAGATGTAACTAACTTAACCAATAAACAGTATGAGGTAATTAAATACTACCCTATGCCGGGACGTTCATGGAAATTAACAGTAAGTGTTCAACTCTAACAATATTATTATTCACTATTAAATACCATTAATTATGAAAATCAGATCTTTATTATTCAGTGCTATCTGCCTATTGGCACTCGGTACAAGTTTTATCTCTTGCAGCGACGACGATAATGATTCAAAACGGGATGACAGTGGCTCTAAAGTAGCTCTTCCCCAGAATCGAGTGTTCATTTTAAATGAAGGAAGTCTAAACCTAAATAACGCTAATATCTCTTTCTATGATCCGGATAAAACAATAGACTTTATCGCAGATATTTTTCAAAAACAAAATAATGCAAAATTAGGAGACACAGGACAAGACATGATCGTGTACAATGATTATATTTATGTGATTGTTTCCGGCTCCAAATATATTACAAGATTAAATGCAGCAGGTGTGGAACAACAACGCTTCGCTTTTCCCAGCAGTGAAGGAAGTCCGCGCTATATGACTGCTGACGATGGTTATATTTATGTGACCCAATATGGTGGCAAAGTATCCAAACTGAATGCAAATACTTTAGAACGAGTGAAAACTTTTGAAGGAGGAAAAAATCTAGAAGGTATTGCTGAAGAAGATGGACTGCTTTATGTTGCCAATTGCTATACTGTAACAGAAACAGGTGCCTATGAATATTTTAATGAAGTATTCGTTATTGATGCCAACACTATGGAATTGAAAAATACACTTACTGTGAGAAGGAATCCGAATAAACTGTTAGAGAAAAACGACAAAATATTCCTATTGGCTTCTTTAATATGGGGTGGAGATGAAGGAAACGAACTTCAAGTAATAGACCCTAAGAATAACAATCAAGTAACAAGTATCACCGCCGCTACACACATGGCAGCATCAGAAAATATATTGTATTTAATCAACTCGGATACTGACTATTCCAGCTATCCTTACACGACAGTAAATACATTTTTCACTTATAACATATCCACCAAACAATTAAGTGATGTCAATTTCCTAAAGAATGCACCTGAAGCACTATCCAGTGCAAGTATTTATGTAATGGAAATAAATGAAAAAAATGGTGATATTTATATCGGAACCACTAATTACGTAGATGGTAACGGAGATATTTACCGTTTCAAAAAGGATGGAACATTTGTAGAAAAGTTCGATTGTGGCGGTCAAAATCCCAATAACATAGTATTCTTATAATTATATAAATATTTAGTTATAACATATGCTAAAAGCCTTGTTGTAAACAAGTTATATTAAAACAATGCTTCTACTCAAACGTATTCATATACAAATTAGTCTATACAATGCCCTTTGGATGACAGTACTACTTCTTTCCGCCTGCGGCGGAAAGAACAGCACTGTTTCCGGCTCTGCACAAGGAGACACCATCCCGCTGCACTATTCTTCGAATCTTTCTTTGGTAGATTACGAAGATTATACCGTTGCGCAGCTACGCAATCCCTGGGATACGGCAAAGATATTGCATACCTATATATTAGTAGACAAAAAACAGCCGTTACCCCAAGAACTGCCTCAAGGAACTCTTGTCCGCACTCCACTTAGTAAAGCAGTCATCTACTCATCCGTTCATTGCAGCTTGCTGAAGGACCTCGGTGCCTTAAATAGTATCGGTGGCGTATGCGACCTGAAGTACATCAAACTACCGGAAATCGAGGAAGGATGCCAAAACGGAACCATCACCGATGTAGGTGATGGAATGAACCCCAATATCGAAAGAATCATAGACCTGCACCCCGATGCCATCCTACTTTCTCCTTTTGAAAACAGCGGCGGATACGGGCGTGTGGAAAAGTTGAATGTACCCATCATTGAATGTGCCGATTATATGGAAACCTCTTCATTGGGACGTGCCGAATGGATGCGTTTCTACGGTCTGTTATTTGGTAAAAAAGCGGAAGCAGATGCTATGTTTGCTTCGGTAGAAAGAAGCTATAAGGATTTGCAGGAATTAGTAAAGTCCATCTCCTTTGCTCCCTCCGTGATGTGTGATTTGAAAACAAGCTCTACCTGGTACACTCCGGGTGGCAACAGCACCATTGCCAGGCTATACGCTGATGCAGGCGCCAACTATATTTTCAGAGAAGATACACATAGCGGCTCGCTCCCCTATCCTTTCGAAGTTATCTTTGAGAAAGGTCAGCAAACGGATTTCTGGCTGATACGCTATAACCAACCCATAGATAAAACATACAAGGAACTGGAAAAAGAGTTTGCCCCTTATGCAGGTTTCCGTGCTTTCAAGGAACGGAACATCTACGGATGTAATACCAACCGGGTTCCTTTTTACGAAGAAACGCCTTTCCATCCGGACTGGTTATTGAAAGATTTAATTAAAATATTTCATCCTTCACTGTTGGAAGGCTATGAGCTGAGGTATTACAAAAAACTATCAGAATAGAACTGATGATAAGAACGAAAGCAAAAGGATATATATATGGCATAGCACTGTCGGTCCTCATTCTCGTATTGATGGCTGCGAATCTCTGGTTCGGTTCAATCAATATCCCCGCCGGAGCTGTGTGGAATACTCTCATAGGGAATGAAGTAGAAAAAGCCAGCTGGGCTTTTATCATCTGGGAGTCCCGTCTGCCACAAGCCGTCACGGCATTACTATGTGGTGCCGCACTCGCAGCTTCGGGACTGATGCTACAAACGGCATTCAACAACCCACTGGCAGGTCCATCCATCCTGGGCATTAACTCAGGAGCAAGTCTTGGTGTCGCATTGGTGATGCTGGCCGGTGGAGGAAGCATTGCTACAGGGGTATTTACATTATCCGGTTTCTTCTCCGTGATACTCGGTGCCTTCATCGGGTCGATGGTGGTAATGGGACTTATCCTTTTCTTTTCGACACTGATAAAAAGCAATATCATGTTGCTGATTACGGGTATCATGATCGGTTATATCACTTCGTCCGCTATTTCATTACTCAATTTCTTTGCTACTGCCGAAGGAGTACATTCTTATATGATATGGGGCATGGGGAACTTCGGAGGTGTCTCATTGCAACAACTCCCCTATTTCTCCATTTTCTGTCTGGCAGGTTTGTTACTTTCCATCCTGCTTATCAAACCCTTGAATGCCTTGCTGCTGGGTACGCGCTATGCTGAAAACTTAGGAGTAAACATCCGTCGCACAAGAAATCTGTTACTGATTGCCACCGGACTACTGACAGCCGTCACTACCGCCTTCTGCGGACCTGTTGCTTTCATCGGTCTGGCCGTTCCACATATCTCCCGCCTGATGCTGGGCACGTCCAATCACAATTCACTGCTTCCCGTCACCTTGCTGACGGGTGGTGTGATTGCCTTGCTCTGCAATCTGATCTGCATCCTTCCGGGTGAAGCAGGTATTATTCCTCTCAATGCGGTAACCCCTGTGCTGGGGGCGCCTGTTATCATTTATGTCATTGTCAACCAACGTAAAATACAATACTTCAACTGATGGAGAAAGCTGTTATCACCGCAAACGATTTATGCATCGGCTACCGCCAGGGAAAGCAAGAGAAACGGATACATGAACATCTCTCCTTCCGGCTCTATCCCGGAGAACTGACCTGCCTGCTGGGAGCTAACGGAGCCGGTAAATCAACTCTGCTCCGCACTTTGGCTGCTTCACAACCGACCTTGTCAGGAGAATTATTTGTACAGGAAAAGCCATTGTCTGCCTATTCCGAAAAAGAACGTTCACGTACCATCGGAGTAGTACTGACAGACAAGACACAAGCAGGCGGACTGACTGTATATGAGTTGGTAGCTCTGGGACGACAACCTCATACGGGGTTCTTCGGCAGGTTGAACAAAACGGATCACTCCATCATTAAAGAGGCTCTGGAAGCTGTAAGCATCAGCCATAAAGCCCACAGTTACACTGCAGAGCTATCAGATGGGGAACGACAGAAGGTCATGATTGCCAAAGCATTGGTACAGGAATGTCCGCTCATTCTGCTGGATGAACCGACAGCTTTCCTGGATGTAGTGAGTCGCATCGAAATTATGACTTTGCTTCATCGCCTGGCAGTGGAACAAAAGAAGGCGATCCTGCTTTCCACCCATGACATAGAGCAGGCATTGGTACTGGCAGATAAACTTTGGTTACTTTCAAAAGAAAACGGACTGCAATGTGGAGTAACGGAAGATATGATTCTAAGTCACCGGATGGACGGCTTGTTTTCCCGCAACGATATCCGGTTTGATTATGCGCACGGGGTATATTATCCCAAAGTAGATAGTCACCGCTGTATCATTGTAGAAGCCAATGATGAAGTATTGCTGCACTGGACAACGAATGCACTCAACCGTCATGGCTATGCTTGTCACCCCGCTTCTTCGCCGGAAACAAACGAAATGCCGCGTCTGCAAGTTTTATCCGCAGACCGCTTAATACTGCACAAAAAAGGAAAGAACGAATATCATTCTTTTGAACAGTTACTTGCAAATATCTGATCAATATCTTAATACCTCCATTACAAGCAGTTTGTCAAACAAATGATTTATAGCTATTTTGCGGATAAGAATAGTGTTGTATTTCATCAGAGTTTAAGTCTTTGCAGTTCTCCCCTGACAAGGACGACAGTTTCTCTTAATGGGAACGGAATCCGTTCCCAATGCTATGACTTCAATATCAGTATCTCATCCGGCAAGTATCCACTTCGGATGCGCCACTCCTGTGGATAAAGATTATTAGCCCGGTTACCGATATTCTTCACAAAACCTAAAGGAACATCCTTATACGTCAACAGTACATAACCGCGTGGAGCTGTACCGGGAAGTACAATGGCTTCCTTACGCAAATAAGCAATAGCCTGTTCGTACGAGATTTCTTCACGAGGAAAAACATCGGAAGCCTGCACAGTGCTCATAGCAAGGGCATGATTGGGAATCAGGTCCTTTCCTTTCACTTCGGCAAGGGTAACGCCTGCCTGAATGACACGAAGAGATTGTTGAAGGACGGATAATCCGGATATATATCCTTTAGGGAAAGCCGCAATATTCATTCCATTTGCAAAAAACTCATAGTCCTCTGCCGAAAGGAGCCAGGCACGGACGGCCAACAATTGTTCCTTAGATGCTCCGGCATTAGCTTTAGACGCTGAAGCACCAGCCTTCTTCTTTCCTTGGGAAACGGTGGATTTGTAACGGATTTGTACCGTCTCTCCTTCCGGCTTACGAAGCACGGCAAGGAAAAAGCCTTCACCCTTTGTACGATGAGGCAGGAAACGATATACAGGAAAATCTTCACCTGAAAGCAAATTTCCGGTAATGTTCCACGCTGTCGGAGCATCTACCGGAAGTACCTCTGCCCCAAATTCATCGCGCATCCAGCGGATATTCTCTTCATCTTCCTGCGTATTATACGTACAAGTGCTATAGATAAGCAATCCACCGGGTTTCAGACTGGGCCATATATCAGAGATGATACGTCGCTGACGTTGCCAGCAGATTTCCACATTCTCCGGACTCCACTCGCTGACGGCAACAGGATCTTTACGGAACATGCCTTCACCGGAACAGGGCACGTCAGTCAGTATGACATCAAAGAAGTCTTCCAAACAGGAAAAGTCGGCCGGATCATTATTGGTTACCACTACACCGGGATGCCCCCACTTCGTCAGATTCTCTGCCAGGATTTGCGAACGGTTACGGATCACCTCGTTTGCTACCAGCAGGCTGCCTGCAGGCAATACACTGCGTGCATGAGTGGACTTTCCGCCGGGAGCAGCGCAAAGGTCAAGCATCACGGAGGGCGTTTCGCCGATATATTGCTTTAATACCTGTTCCACAAACATGGAAGATGCTTCCTGCACATAGTAGCATCCGGCATGAAACAACGGATCGAAGGTAAACGTCAATCGACGGTCGAGATAAAAACTCGTGGAAGACCAAGGCACCCGGTCGGAAGAGGCATGAAAAAGACTGAATGAAGAATCGGGTAGTTTTTCTTCATTCAGTCGGATGCTTACGGGCTGTTCGCCATTCAAGGCGTCAGCCAGTTTGTTATATTCTTCATCGCCCAAGAGGGGACGGGTACGGTCTGCAAAAGATACGGGTAAGTCCATGTGCCAAATTGTTTTACGGGTACAAAGGTAATGCAAATCGAATGCATAACTTTCATGCTTGCATGAAAAAGTTATGCTGAGATGCAGCTTATCTTCTTCAAAGGTAACATAAAAAGGCAATACAAGGCAAACCCGCCGGGCACTAAAAACTAAGCTTGACTCCCGCAAAGTAGCAACGAGGCGCTCCCGGACCATAAATGTAACCGGAATCGCGGGTGGCTCCTTTATCAAAATCTTTCTGATAGGAGTTGAAGATATTCTGTACTCCCACATTGAATTGCAGGCACATGCCGGAAAAATCTATATCATAAGCTACCTTGGCACCCAGTTCGAAGAAATCCGGGCTTTTCACCAGCAAGTCTGCCGTACCATCCACTTCGGACATCAGATGAGGCACATACATTCGCCCGGTATAATTACCGTTCAGGGCTACCGACAATGCTTTTGTAGGATTAAAAGTGGCAGTAAAGTAACCATAAACATCGGGGGTACGCAATATCCGGTCGCTATGGCGTTCTTCATCCGACAAATGTTCCTTGTCCGCACTCCACTCCTCGGGAGAATCGTACAGACTGCGTTGCACGGTCAGTCCCGCCTGCAACTGGATTTTATCACGCCAGGCAATCTTTCCTTCCAATGTACCGCCATATACCTTTGCACCGGAACCGTTGACACGGGTTTGTATCAGATATCCGCTACCGTTCGGATCTTCTATCGGTGCTGTCAACACAAACGGATCGGAGAGTTTTGTGAAGAAACCTTCTACCAGTAAGTTTGCCTGGAAATCACCGAAGTAATGATACCAGTCCATCGAAGCGTTCACGCTGCGCGAACGTTCTTCTTTCAGATCCTTAGCACGAACGATGGAAATCAACTCGCCTCCCACATTACTAATATGCAAGTCTTCGTCGAAAGCCTGCGGAGCACGGAAACCTTCGGCATAGCTGAAACGAAGATTGATATCCTGCGTAGGGTTGTAGCGGATATTGGCACGGGGACTGAAGATGGCTTTGTTCATAATGCTATTCTTGTCCAGACGTCCGCCTATCAGAAAACTCCACTGCTCGCTTTTCCATTCATTCTGCACATAGGCGCTCGCAATGTTCACAATCTGTTTCAAAGGAGCGGGCGTATATTTATCAATCAACTGTTGCAGACGGTCTCCTGTTGCAGTAGGTTCTTCCGCCAGAGCGGCATCCCGGTATTTTTGCATATCCGTTGCTTTGTCGTCCAGATTATCATGATTAAATTCCACCCCACCCGTCAAGTCGGAAGGCATGAAAAAGAGCTTATCAAAATGATAGATATACTGAGCGCCCAATACGCCGGTAAAGTCTGTGGTATGACCATAGGCGCTGTAATAACTGTCGCGCACGATATGCTGGGCAGAGGCGTATGCATTGAACGAATGTTTCTGATCCTTGGAGAAGGCACTGAACTTCAATCCGCCCGTATTGATAGAATGTTCGATCTGCTCCACCAGTCCGGGTTCGCCCGAACCATTCAGATTAGCATCTTCGGCAATGTGGGGCGGCAGGTCAAAGCGGTTACCGCCACGACGGAACTCTTCCATGTGATGATATTCCAGATTCAACTTGGAATAGGGACTCAGTCTATAATAAGCATTCACACCTACTGTCTGGTTCTTTAACTTGGGTAATTCGGAGAAACCGTCGCCATTGGAGTCCCATGCCGAACGGTGGCGGTTTTGCCCGTAGATGTAGGCTCCCATTTTGTTGTCCGAAGATACCAGGGAAAGGTTGAGTGTGGTATTATTGTCGAATGAACCGGAACCATCGAAGTTGGAGATAGAGTGGGCAAACGAACCGGAGTTGCGAAGAGGTTCTTTCGTGATGATATTCACCGTTCCGGCAATGGCGGAAGAACCAAATAGGGCCGAGCCGCCGCCACGCACCACTTCCACACGCTCTATCATATTAGCGGGAATCTGCTCCAAGCCGTAGACACCTGCCAGTGCAGAAAAGATGGGACGGGAATCAATCAATATCTGTGTATATTTCCCGTCCATACCATTGATGCGTACCTGAGAGTAACCGCAATTCTGGCAATCGTTTTCTACACGTACGCCCGGTTGGAATACAAGACCTTGAGATAAGGTGTGCGAATTGGTCATGTCGAATAGTTTCGGAGTAACGACTTTAACCAAGGTAGGTGCCAGTCGGCGGGCGGTTTCATTACGGTTGGCTGTAACGACTACACCATCCAAGGCTACCATATCTTCTTCCAGTTCGAAGTTCTCTTCCAGTGTTTTGCCTCGTTTCAAGATTACTTTTCGTTCTTGTGGTTTATAACCTACGGCACTGACGGAAAGTGTGAACTCACCTTCCGGAAGATTCTTCAAAAAGTAGTGTCCGGTGCCATCGGTCATAGTACCAATAGTGGTTCCTTTCAGGGCTACTGTCATATAAGAGAGGTGTTCTCCTGTTTTTTTCTCTAATACGTGGCCGATAATATTAGCATCGGATTTATTTAAATCAATGGCATAAGCGGTGTGGGAGAGCAATGTGCACATTACTCCCACCACGAAAAAGATATATTTTTTCATGTAGTTCTAATTTTTAATGGATTTTGATAGAGGGGGATTATCAGTATTGGCACGCGGACAACGCGTATCAATCCCCCCGATAAAAGAATTCCTACTGTCAATGAACCACAGGCGGTGCACGCAGGCTGATGCCGCAACGAACTCGCACGCACTTGATATGTTCTACAGCCGGAATACCCAGTACACGCAATAAAATGAAAAGAGCTGATGCGACAAAAAGAATAGAAGGTAGAGAAGAAGCCACAAAAGAAGAAAGAAAGAATATCGTTTCAACCTGCGCTTCCGTATGACTATGTTCACCTTTGAACGGGTGGGAATGTACAATAATTACCCCATTTACCACATGCGAGTGAGTAAACAGTGTAATTCCTCCTAAATATGCGATAAATAATAAAGGAAGGAACCATTTCAGTATATTCCGTAACTTCTCCAAAAGCGTTTTTAATATAGATTTGCGAAAGTAACACTAATTACAATAAGAAACAACCGGATTTAGTTGTTTTAGCCGGATATAGAGCAAAATACCTACATCTTATGAGTACAAGATGTCTGATATTACATTATTATTAAATAAAACTGATTCATTGCTTTTCGGTTATGAGCTGAATGATAATTCCAATATTAAGTAAATAGAGTATCTCAATTCCCCTCATCCGATGGAGGAGGGGTGCCCAGAGGGTGGGGTGGTAGGTAAAGCAAGAAATACCTATGAATCTATAAATAAGGAATTCTTTTCTTACCTACCACCTCCCCCCGTTGGGGTACTCCTCCTCCCAGGAGGAGGAGAATTAAGATAGTATTACTTGATCATTTGACTCATTTCTTTTCCGTTATGGATTATCTTACTTCACCTTTATAAGTACATAGTCGTTTTCCTTTCATGGAAATTCTGTTTACCCCAAATGGTAACTTTGTTCACTCCACACGGTAACTCCATTTACATGCCGAGGTAAAGGCCGTTACATGCCGAGGTAAAGACCGTTACAATAAGGGGTAAAGGCCGTTACATACGGCGGTAAACGCTTTTACATCTTACGATAAGCTTTCGGTAAATACTATTAACTGATTATCAACAAACTAACAAGAAAGTCATCAGCAATCTTTGATTCATTCTTTTCCCGGAAAGAATCAATCCTATCATCCCCTTCTTCACCTTACATCTAAAATTTCTGCAAATACTTTCAGATAATACCGATTTTCTAAAAAAAATGTCGTCTCTTTGCAACTTTCTAACTGGCATGATACGTCTAACACACAAAGAAAAAAATAAAAGATAAAACAAAATATGATTATGAAACGAATAATTTTAGCACTCATCGCCACCGTGACATTATGTTCACTGGTGCAGGCAAAAAACAGAACGATTACAGAAAACGATAGTCAGGGGAACAAAAAACGCGTAATTGAACTGTGCGATACTACCATCGACGGAAAGACGGTAACCGATACGCTCAGCATCATGACCTACGAAGGCAGTAGTTCAGACAGCAAAAGCGATAAGGGATGGAAACACCACAACGGCAGTGATTGGGACTGGGAGTTCGATTTAGGCAGCAAAACTTCTAAAACCATTATTTCAGTTACTGCCCTCGTCTTCATCTTCGGTCTGCCGCTACTCATCATCTTTACGGTATTCTTCTTCAATTACAAAAATCGAAAAGCCAAATACCGCCTTGCAGAACAAGCACTTTCGAATGGACAACAACTACCCGAAGACTTCTTCAAGAATGCAGAGAAAACAGAAGATATCCGTACCAAAGGTATCAAAAACATCTTCATCGGCATCGGATTGTTCATCTTCCTCTGGGCCATTACCGAGAACTTTGGAATCGGCTGCGTCGGACTACTGATCATGTTCACCGGATTCGGGCAATTAGTTATTTATTATACACAGGACTCTAATAAAAAGAACAACCGGGAGAGATGAGCCAACTCAATGACATATCGTTAGTCGCACAGGTCGTGGTGTTTCGCAACACCAGGGCCTTCGACCAGTTGGTGAAGAAATACCAGTCGCCCGTGCGACGGTTCTTTCTCAACCTTACTTGCGGCGACAACGAATTGAGTGACGACTTGGCACAGGACACGTTTATCAAAGCCTACACTAACCTGGCTTCATTCAAAAACCTGTCCAATTTCTCCACCTGGCTCTACCGTATTGCATATAATGTATTTTATGATTATCTTCGCAGTCGGAAGGAGACAGCCGACCTCGACACCCGGGAAGTGGATACTCACTGGAACACCAGTCAGGATGACGTAGGACAACAAATGGACGTTTACCAAGCACTGGCAACACTAAAAGAAATGGAACGAACCTGCATCACCTTGTTCTACATGGAAGATCAGAGCATCGAAAAAATTGCAGATATCACGGGATGCCCGGCGGGAACAGTTAAAAGCCACCTCTCGCGGGCGAAAGAAAAAATGGCTATCTACTTAAAACAAAATGGTTATGACGGAAACAACTGATGATAAACTTTTGCAGCAATTCTTCTCTGACAATCGGAAAGAGATAGAAGATAACGGCTTCAGCCGTCGCGTGATGCACCACCTGCCCGACCGGTATTACCGGATTTCGCAGCTGTGGAGCTTGTTCTGTTTTACGCTTGCCGTAGTGTTATTCTTTGTTCTTGATGGTTTGCAACTGGTGCTGGGAGCTTTGCGCGAGACTTTCACCAGTGCCGTACAAAGCGGTGCAGCAGAACTCGACCCCAAATCACTGATTATAGCGGCCGTAGTACTTGTCTACTTAGGATATCGCAAGATTTGTTCTTTAGCATAAAGTTCACTTATCCCTTGCAATAAATCCGTTTGCCCTTACAATAGTTTAGTTAGCCCTTACCTGCTTTCTACAGGTCAAGGGCTAATTTTTTTTAACTGAGCAAACATTTCTCATCAATAAATTGTATCTTTGTCGACTCAATTAGAAAAACTAACTAAGCGTAAGAAGTTTTGAGAAGAATATTATTCATCATATTATCATCTGCATTATTTTTTATAGGAAATATTCACGCGCAAGTCGCCACCAGTGACTCGCTCGTGGTGCATTATCTGCAACAACAAGGCATTCCGGTCACCGCTAACAATGAAGTAAAACTACTGATGAGCGGGCGGGAGAAATTTCTTGATCTCTTCGAAGAAATACGCCATGCCAAACATCACATTCATTTGGAGTACTTCAACTTCCGCAACGACTCCATTGCCAATGCCCTGTTTGACTTACTGGCTGAAAAAGTACAGGAAGGTGTGGAAGTACGCGCTCTCTTCGACGCTTTCGGTAACTGGTCTAATAACAAACCATTAAAGAAACATCATCTGAAAGCAATCCGTAACCGAGGTATTGAAATTGTGAAATTCGACCCGATTACCTTCCCGTGGATCAATCATGCTATGCACCGCGACCACCGGAAGATTGTAGTGATTGACGGAAAAATAGGATATACCGGTGGAATGAATATCGCCGACTATTACATCACCGGACTACCCAAAATCGGTCAATGGCACGACATGCACATGCGCATCGAAGGAGATGCCGTACGCTATCTGCAAGGAATTTTCCTCACCATGTGGAACCAGGAGACTAAACAGCACGTCGGCGGTCCCGTTTACTTTCCGGATATACCGCAACTCCCCGACAGTATAGCCGAAGAAATAGCAATAGTAGACCGTACACCACGGGAAACTCCCCGCTCTATCAGTCACGCTTATGCAGCATCCATTGGATCGGCGCAACACAGCATACAAATTGTGAACCCTTACTTTGTACCGACCAAATCTATCCGGAAAGCCATTAAATATGCATTAAAGAAAGGTACTGAAGTAGAAATTATGATACCTGCTGTTTCTGATATTCCTTTCACCCCGGAAGCATCTTTCTATATCGTACACAAGCTGATGAAGAAAGGGGCAAAAGTTTATCTCTTTAACGGAGGTTTCCACCATTCCAAGATTATGATGGTAGACCGGAATTTCTGTACTGTGGGTACGGCCAATCTGAATAGCCGCAGCCTGCGATATGACTTCGAAACGAATGCGTTTATTTTCGATCCTACAATCACTCACCAGTTGAATGATATGTTTGAACGGGATAAAAAGAATAGTACGCTATTGACTCCCGAAGTTTGGAAAAAACGTTCCGGGTGGAAGAAGTTTGTAGGTTGGGTGGGTAACCTTATGACACCGTTCCTTTAATTATACCGCCGTTCCTCAATTTTTAATTGAAAATTATTCTATGCTATCTGCCGAAGTTTAGTTACCTTTGGCGAGGCAAAAAAGATTGCCTCTTTTGTTGTTTATAATTCGTAATCTGCAATCATGAAACAATATTTAGACTTGCTCAATCGGGTATTAACCGAGGGCGTACACAAGGAAGACCGTACCGGAACCGGTACAATCAGCGTATTCGGACATCAAATGCGCTTCAATATGGATGATGGCTTTCCCTGCCTCACCACCAAAAAGCTGCATCTGAAATCGATTATATATGAATTGCTATGGTTCCTGAATGGAGACACCAATGCCAAGTATCTGCAAGATCATGGTGTTCGCATCTGGAACGAGTGGGCGGATGAGAATGGTGACTTGGGACATATTTACGGTTACCAATGGCGTTCCTGGCCTGATTACAAAGGTGGTTCCATCGATCAGATCAGTGAGGCTGTAGAAACAATTCTTCATAATCCGGATTCCCGCCGCATCATTGTCAGTGCTTGGAATGTGGGAGATCTTGACAATATGAATCTTCCTCCCTGTCATGCTTTCTTTCAATTCTATGTGGCAAACGGACGGCTGAGTCTCCAACTCTATCAACGCAGTGCGGACATTTTTCTCGGCGTACCTTTCAACATTGCATCTTATGCCCTACTGTTGCAGATGATGGCACAAATAACAGGATTGAAAGCAGGAGACTTCATTCATACACTTGGTGATGCGCATATTTATCTGAATCATCTGGAACAGGTAAAACTACAACTTTCCCGCGAACCACGTCCGTTGCCGCAAATGAAGATAAACCCGGACGTGAAGAGTATCTTTGATTTCCAATATGAAGATTTCGAATTGATAAATTACGACCCGCATCCGCATATTGCCGGTAAAGTTTCTGTTTAACAAATCATAAATCCAATCATGATTAATATCATCGCCGCCGTAGACCGCAACTTAGGAATCGGTTTCCAAAATAAATTATTATTCTGGCTTCCCAATGATTTAAAACGTTTCAAGGCATTGACCACAGGGAACACCATCATCATGGGAAGAAAAACATTTGAATCCCTGCCTAAAGGTGCACTGCCCAATCGGAGAAATGTAGTGCTTTCGTCCAATCCGGCAACCCAATATCTCGGTGCAGAAGTATTCCCTACCCTCGAAGCAGCTTTGCAAAGCTGTCAACCGAAGGAACAAGTATATATTATCGGTGGAGCAAGTGTATATAAACAGGCAATTCCATTGGCAGACATGCTTTGCCTGACAGAAATTGATGCAGAAGCACCTCAGGTAGACGCTTACTTCCCAACTGTAGATTCCACAATATGGCGCGAAAAAAGCAGGGAATCTCATCTTGCCGACGAGAAACATCCCTGCCCCTATGCATTTGTGGATTATATCCGTAAGTAATTCCTAATCTTCATCTACCTCAACCATAATCGGCATCTGCCGCTTAATGGCTTCATGGAAGGATATCAGTGTTTCAGTACGCGCTAACCCCAGTGGCTGTAATTTATCGTGGATAATGCTCAGCAAATGGTGGTTATTGCGTGCGTAAAGTTTGATAAACATATCATATTTACCTGTCGTAAAGTGACATTCCACAATTTCCGGAATAGCTTCAAGTGCCTTTGTCACTGCGTCAAATGATTCCGGATCTTTCAGATAAATACCAATATAGGCACAAGTCTCATAACCGATCTTTTCCGGATCGATAACATATTCCGACCCTTTCAAGATACCTAAATTCGTCAGTTTCTGTATGCGTTGATGTATGGCTGCACCGGAAACATTACAAGCTCTTGCCACTTCCAAGAAAGGAATACGAGCATTATCTGCAATCAATTTCAGTATTTGCTCGTCTAAAGTATCCAATTGATGATGTCCCATTTCTAATTTTATGATTAATAAATAACGATTGCCTCACCGTATTCTCATACGATAATGTGCAAAGTTAGCGAAATTTTTCCCAATAAAAATACGATTTATTACTTTTCTTACTAAAAAATGAATAAACCCGCAGTTGCGATAAATAGGGTGGAAAGAAGATAAGCTGCACCTCGGCATAACTTTTTCATGCAAGCATGAAAGTTCTGCGCTCAATTTGCATTATCTTTGCCTATAACTACAAAATAAGATTGTTATGAAAAAATATCTTGTACTTGCATTGTGTCTACTGATGGTAACAATAGGCTATGCGCAAAACTACACTGAGTATTTTGCCGATAAGACATTACGTGTTGATTATATCTTTACAGGAGACGCTTCCCGCCAGAATGTATGTTTGGATGAACTGTCCGTACTTCCATCATGGGCCGGAAGGCGTCATCATTTGGCTGAACTACCTTTGCAAGGCAACGGACAAATTATCATGAAGGATTTGGAAAGTAGAAAGACAATCTATACGACTTCTTTTTCTTCTCTCTTTCAAGAGTGGCTGGAAACGGACGAAGCCAAAGCTGTCACCAAAGGATTTGAAAATACCTTTCTATTACCCTACCCGCTCCGTCCTGTAGAAATAGAAATTATCCTGTTAAGCCCGAGAAAAGAAGTGCGCACGCGTCTGACGCACACTGTACGCCCAGATGATATACTTATTCATCAGAAAGGAACTGTACATATCACTCCACATAAATATCTGCTAAAGAGCGGTGAAACTGACAAGTGCATCGATGTGGCCATCCTTGCCGAAGGATATACCCCTGCAGAGATGAACGTATTCTATCAGGATGCGGAAATTGCCTGTGAAAGCCTCTTCTCACACGAACCGTTCAAGAGTATGAAAAATCGCTTCAATATTGTAGCCGTCGCCAGTCCTTCTGACGACAGTGGTGTAAGTGTCCCCCGCTTAGGAGAATGGAAGCATACGGCTTTTAACTCGCATTTCAGCACATTCTATTCTGACCGTTACCTAACTACCCGCCACGTCAAGGCCATACATGATGCTTTGGCCGGAATACCGTATGAACACATTATTATTCTTGCCAATACTGAAGAATATGGAGGTGGTGGTATCTATAATGCTTATACCCTGACTACAGCCCATCATCCAATGTTCCGTCCGGTAATTGTACACGAATTCGGACACAGTTTCGGAGGGTTGGCCGATGAATATTTCTACGATGATGATGTTATGACAGATACCTACCCATTGGATACAGAACCCTGGGAACAAAATATAAGTACCCGCATAGATTTCGCTTCTAAATGGGAAGATATGCTTGTCAAAGGTACTCCTGTCCCTACTCCTGTAAGCGAACAGGCAAAGTATCCGGTAGGAGTGTATGAAGGAGGTGGATATTCTGCCAAAGGGATATTCCGTCCTGCTGATAACTGCCGCATGCGTACCAATGAACATCCTACATTTTGTCCGGTATGCCAACGAGCACTGCAAAGACTCATTGATTTTTATACAAAATAATAAGAGAACTAAACTTTAAAGACCAACAATATGATCAGACTTCAACGTATCAGCACCGCTGATGGATTTTTGTATGAGTACATGGAACAGTTGATAACCGCTGCCTTCCCACCGGAAGAACACCGACCGTTAGAGGAGTTGCGCCTGTACACCGATAGCAGACCTCACTTCTATAACAATATTATTTTCCATCATGATACTCCTGTAGGATTCATTACCTATTGGAATTTCGGCAAATTCTACTATGTCGAACATTTCGCCGTAGATCCAGCCCAGCGTAATGGCGGACATGGAAAGAATGTTTTAAATCATTTATGCCAGTTGCTTCAACACCCTATTGTCCTGGAAGTGGAAATGCCGGAAGAAGAAATGGCCCAAAGACGTATTAATTTCTATAAGCGCCAAGGATTCGTGCTCTGGGAAAAACCATATCTTCAACCTCCATACAGACCTACAGATGAATATCTTCCTATGTTGCTTATGGCCCATGGAGATTTAGAGTGTGAAAGGGATTTTGAAACAGTAAAAGACTCTATATACAGAGAAGTATATAATGTAAAGGGATAAAAAATAAAGGGTGCCTACTTTGAATAAGCACCCTTTATTTTTTTATAGTTTGATTAACTTTTTACTGACGCGGTTGCGCAGAATAGTTAAGTTTCAAAGCATAAGCTTTACGAAGAGCTTCTTTGATATCTGTTACGATACCCATTTTCGTATCTTGGTCAACTTTCAAAGAAACAGTCATCTGAGGTTGATCTTCCTCCTTCATACTGGCACGTTCACCAATAATGTAGTCTTGAATTTCAGCAACTTCAGCATAGCTATCATTCAATTGGATACGGCTTTCATTACCCAGTTTCTTACGAAACTCAGCTGTAGGCTTTCCTACATAGATAAACGTAACCAAAGATTTCTTTTCCAGTTTTTCCAATTCTGTAGCTTGCGGAACCTTAAACTCAACCTTTAATGTTACCTCACGCATAGTTGTTACAATCATGAAGAAGAACAACAAGGTGAAGATAAGGTCAGGCAGAGAAGAAGTGTTCAACGCCGGCATTTCACGTTTACCAGTCTTATTAAATTTTCCCATTACTTCTTTTCTCCGTACTTTTTAGGTTCTGCCTCAGAAATCTTCTGAGGATATACATCACGAATTGCTTTTTGTTGGTCTTCGTCCAAAGCAGCATAGCTCTTCCCCCATTTTTCCTGAGCCAATTCATCTCTCAACTCATTGTAAGCAGCTACCAGCTCGTTCTGAACAGCTAAGTATGCTTTATAGGAAGAACCACGGTCACAACGCAAAGAAACTACATGCTTTTCCGTAATCTGCATAGTCCCGAAGAAAGGTATGTCTTTCGCATGTTTTTCCGGTTTAGACTCATCATTATACGGATTGGCAATGAATTCTTTTGCCTTATCTCTCAACTGATCTATACTAACATATTCTCCACTACACATCAACTGGTCGTTCATGTTCAGGAAAACAGTCATAACGTTACGCTCCTTAACCTTATCCGAATCGTCCTTCTTTTGATCTTGCTCGGGTGGTGGCGGCAAACGTCTTGCCAAACCACGGTCCGTATCCATAGAAGTCGTAATCAAGAAGAAGATCAACAATAGGAAAGCGATATCCGCTGTAGAACTTGAGTTTATATCAGGAACTTTTCTTTTTCCTTTTGCCATTGTAATTACTCCATTAGATTGAGTTCCCTCAATCGATTATGATAATTTCTTTTTAATACTACTGAAAAGCATTGCAAGAACAGTTGCTCCCAGTAAGAAATAAATAGTATACAGGAACATATCAGTTACCTTCAGCCAAAACGGAACATTATCAGTTCCACTATAACCCGGTATATTCATCTGTTCTCCACTACCCATAGACCAAGCAACGATCATAACAACAGCCAATAAGATAACGCCCAACAATGACTTCAAAGCCTTCACCGGATTATCTTTTAATGCCGTACCAAACTGCAAAATAAATCCAGCTACCATTGCAACAACAGCCAAAACAAACAAACCATACATTAAATACAGCATACTATCTGTCTGCGCAGGCTGCCACATCTCTGGGTCAACACCCATCAGTACTGCATCGCCCTGAGCATCTCCACCGAAGTAGAATATGCCCAATACTACTAAAATAGCAGCGAACAAAACATACAGTACATAATATGATACTCTATATGATAATTTAGCCATTTCTCTTATTTTTTGTATTTCAAGTTATATTTGATAACCATGTCCAAAAGAGTGATAGAAGAATCTTCCATTTCACTGGTCAAGGCCTCAATCTTAGACAGGATATAGTTGTAGAATACCTGCAGAATCAAAGCAACGATCAAACCGAAGATAGTTGTAATCAAGGCAACTTTCATACCACCTGCTACAACCGTCGGAGAGATATCACCTACTTGTTGAATCTTATCAAATGCCTGCACCATACCAATTACAGTACCCAAGAATCCCAAAGACGGAGCCATTGCGATGAACAGCGTGATCCAAGAGCAACCTTTTTCCAGGTAACCAGCTTGTACACCACCGTAAGATACTACTGACTTCTCGACTACGTCAAGACCTTGATCTATTCTCAATAAGCCTTGGTAGTAGATAGAAGCGATAGGACCTCTTGTATTACGTGCGATGTCTTTAGCAGCTTCTACGTCGCCTTTTTCCAAAGCAGCCTCAATAGCAGCTAAGAATTTCTTTGTGTTGATTTCAGCCAAGCTCAAGTAGATGATACGTTCAATACAGAATGCAAGACCAATAACCAAAGCGATAGCAACCAAACTCATGAAAGATGCAGTACCTTCAATAAACTTAGTTTTAATTTCTTTGTGAATACCACCTTCTTCTGCCTCTACAGTAGCATCACCGGCAGGAGCCGCCTGAGCTGCAGGAGCAGCTTGTTCTGTTTGTTCCGCTGCAGGAGCATCTTGAGCCTGAGCAAGTTGAGTTGAGCCAAATGTTAAGACTC